>Ga0079041_1000328_pt1 | contig 10173 bp, 5 predicted proteins | sample ECH_Bhost_MetaG_FD_76328 | JGI IMG/M metagenome (GOLD analysis project Ga0079041, IMG submission 76328) | Hot spring microbial mat communities from Yellowstone National Park, Wyoming, USA - ECH_B host_MetaG | ecosystem: Environmental > Aquatic > Thermal springs > Hot (42-90C) > Microbial mats ... | reverse complement strand
TACGCACAGGACGGCGTGGCGGTGGTTAAGAGCTACGTCTTCAGGACGCATGCTGTAACGGCAAGGGCAATACCACCACAGACAATGCACAGGAGCCATAAGTAGGGTAACCTCAACCCTCAGTACTCCACCGCCTATTAGCCATAATCCTAGTTGTCCTCAGCATTACCTCAACCCTCCCCTTTACAGTGTCCCCACTCCTACCCCTCCTCACTGATGCTGCTATGTACTTGGATGCGTCATGCTCAATGATCTCAAAGGCCTTCACATCGTGCTCCTGAGCCCTCAACCCCACAGTGTCCATCAGTTTACAGTGGAGCCAGAAGTTCGCAATGAACTCGTTGCCTCATACTGTGTTACGTTGTGAGGGTAGCTCAAGCATCGCCAAGGCGACAAGCTCGTGAAGCGCCTTCACCAGGTAGGAAGCGAAGTTGCGGTAGATGTGAAACAGCCTGGTCGCCAACTTCCTTAAAAAATGCGCCTCGGCGATCCTACCTTCGAAGTAGAAGTAGTCCTCCTCGGTCTCAATGCCTTTGTAAAGCAAACGAGTGCCGTCGCTGACAAGGAGGTCTAGTGGCCATCAAAGGAACCGTGATCCTAAGGATTGTTAAGGTCTGCAAAACCCTCGAGGCCAGGTTAACTTAACACTGTGCAAGCCTATCGCACAAGTCCCATCATCTTCAACATTTCCATCACACCCAAGGCGATGAAAATGATCCCCATCGAAAGGTATACCTTCTTTTCCGACACCTCATTGGCGAACCTGGAAAAGAAGTAACCGGAAACCAAGGAGGTTAAACCGATCACGATCGCGTAGGCGTAATCCACCCTGCCAAAGTAAGCGTAACCAGCCACCCCACTGAGCGCGGAGAGCATCATGGCGAGCGTGGCCGTCCCAACAATACCCTGCGCGCTAAGGGGAAAGAGGAGGGCCGTTATCCCCGTGAAAATCGCACCACCGCTCGCGCCCAGCGTGCCAGTCAGTATGCCCACGGGTACGCTGATCACGAACGCAACCGGCACCGTCCACTTCCCAAGGTTTATCGTGTTTCCCCTCACGAGTGGTCTTGGGTTCCTGCTCCTTCTGAACATCTCGGCGGCGAGCACCAATACGAACACGACGAAACCCAATTCAAGAGGTCCTTGTGGCAAGCTTATCGCCAGGTGAGCCCCTATCTGGGCCCCTAGCAGTGCCCCAAGGCCCATGGAAATACCGTTTTTCACTGATGCGTTTCCATGTTTCAGGTAGACGTATATGACCACTGACGTGGTTATGACGTCGACCAGCAGGCTCGACCCGACTGAATCTTGAAAGGAGAGCCCGATTATGCTCAACACGGGCACGACCACAACCACTCCACGTAATCCTCAACCTACCGCCATGATCCAGAAGCTGAAGTAGCGGACTCAAAGCCACATTCCTAGCCTTATCAACCTCATCAAGCAGGATAACGTCAAAGCACCCAGCCTCAATGATTAAGTCCTCAATGCCTGCCGCAGAGGCATCAGCCATATTAACATAAAGCGGGTTGCCTGAAGCCTCATAGATCGCATCCAAAATAAGCGTCTTACCACTACCAGGACCACCAAGAAGCATAACGTGGTTACCAGCCTCAAGATTAACACCAACCTCATCAACAGTATCCTTAAGGCTTGGTATTAAGCTAGAAACCCTACCAACAATGGCGTTTATAATACTCCCTATGTCGGCTGGTCTACACTCACCGCCTCCAGCCCCTCCTCTCTCCTCCTCACTGGTTATTTTCTCAACAAGTTCATTGATCTCCCTAACCAACTCGTTGCATGGTTTCTTACCTACAACCCATGTCGAAGACCTGGACCTATGTATCTCGTAACCAGCCTTACCCAACAACCTCAACAACTTGCTGTAGCCACCTGTGCCAAGCAAGTAGACCAAGCCCCTAACATCAACCCAAGCACCGCCCTCACCCTCGGAGCAATACAGGTTAATGCCAGAAGACATCAATGTCAAATTGATTAGGGGCTTTTAAGTGTTCAGAGACACGGAGCAACCGTAAACAAAACACCTAAATTGTGCTGTGGTTAATAGGAGTTGATGCCTAAATGCCCTTATTGTGGTTCTGAGGACTTAACGCCGATTAAGTCCTGGAGGTTCAGATTCTATGAGGTTATGATGTACAGGCGCAATAAATGCGGTGGTATTTTGCATGTTGTTACTAGTTCTCTGTATTTATTTGATTTTTCGATGGATAGGAATGGTGTCGGGTGATGAAACCTGAACCTATTGTAATGAGTGAAAGTGCTCATTTAATGCTTAAAAGTCTGTAGTATAGATATTATTTCAATAGCGAAAACTCCATTAAAACGAACCGGTTCATTCATGACTTTCTATCTCGACGTACTTACTGTACTTATTAATTTAATGAACTGGCAGCGCCTTCCTTACTTCCTTAGCTATCTCAACGCTTTATACGCTCATTAGACGCCCCCTGATGATCACTAGATGTATTTCAAATATATGTCCTTCACGTAGATGTCTGAGCTGTATTCCCCTCATAATAGTTAATCTTTGTTTGTCCTATCAATTAGCTACAGATACCCCATAAAATGCGAATAAAACCTTGTAGTAAATACTCGCTTAGGTTAGGTATCAAGTCGATCCTTAAGGAAATGTAAGAGTTATAAGGGTAGGGATCATAAAGTCTAGAGGATGTTAAGCGCAGGAAAAGGTGTCATGGTGATTCATGTTTATATTTCGTACTTGTTTAAAACCTTTATAAAACCTTGCATAGCCATAGAGATGTTTCTTGCTACTGAAGGTCTAACTATAGCTTCATGACTTCCTTCATCATTCCCATTTCCTAATTCACTGAGACCTACCGCTATGTCAATAAACATTCTTAGGTACTTAGAGAAAGGAATCCTACCTGCTATTAATTTCTCAAGAAAACTCACGTACTTCTCAGGATCTTTTGCATTGTACGTTAGTAACATGAATAACAAGATGGCTTGACCAACATCAGCAGGTAACTCAAGAACCACAGACTCGGCATCTTTCGTAGCTCTGTACTCTATGCCATAGACATCTATTACACGATGAATAGCATCAAATATCTTATCGGCTCTTTTACCCTTAACCTTTATAAAGTCAAAGAGTGAAAAGTCTAAGACTCTTAAGCTAAGCGCAGATACTCTGCCCCCGCTCCTATATATCAGGTAATAGAGATTCTTACTCATTCAACTTCCCCTAGATTAAAGTTTTATAAATGTTTTAAGTGTTTTGTATAATAAATATCGGCGCTAAGATGCTGAGAGAGTTAGGTCCTGATCCATGTCTAAGCCTATATTCACTCGAAATTTTTTGTATGTCATATCCATGATCTGAAACAAGAAACACTACAATATTGTTTGTAACAAGATACTTTACTTTCATATAAAGCGAAGAAACAAGGCCATATAGATTATTTATCATTGTCAAGACGTCATTAAAACTGATGCTTTCATTATCATGTATAAACTTATCAATATCATCAAACTTGGTTATATCAATACTAGTATTTAAAATGCTACTTATAGCATTCCTTACAGCATTCATTAAAGTTACATTTTCCCCTTCCTCTAGAAACCTTTTTGGATCTAAGAGAAATTTGTACGTGCTTGTTTTTCCACTAGGATTTATCATGGTGCTAAAGAATCTGGGTCTTAATTTGTACTCAGTAGACAATTTGTATATGATGAATAAAGCATCTACTATAGATAAAGCATCGCAAGCAAAGACATGGATATTGTTTAAAGTTCCTACATTTTTAAGTATATCTAGAGCACGTTTATACATCTCTTTAGCGATAACATCCATTGATGCTACATATTCCTTATGTCGCGACCATACATAATTTAGAAAGCTGTATGTCTTATTCATAAAGTTTTGCAAACGTGGATCTGTAACATATTTTTTAGATATTGTAAGTTCATCTCCTGTTGCTACATAGTGAAAGATATCGTGTAATGCTGCGTAGACTTCCCTATCATATTTAAGATAACTAAACCCGTCTAATAACGTGATGATCTCATCCAAGTGAGTAAGAAGAACTGCAATAGAGTTATAGCTCATATTACTCAACCTGATTTAAGTAATATATTCATCTGGTTTTAGACCAATTTTTTTGAGTGTATCTTCGACATTCTTTTCTTCAACATCAGTCTTCAGTATAACTTTAGCTTCACATGATGTTAGTTCATTCATGTATCTATTAATGAGCTTCATAATATGTGGAATTAATATATCAACTTTATCAAGTATACCATCAATCTTTATAACAGTTTCACTCTCCTTCTTTTGCCCTAAATGCATTTCTAAATCAATTCTATGAATAAGATTAGTAAGTTCTTTTACATTTATAGAAGAAAGTAGCATCATCACTTTATCTTTACCAAGAACCTTAAAGCCAATAGGTCTTTTGGGTAGTGGAGGCGGTGGAGGTGGCAAAACACTAGGTTTTTCAATAATGAGTTCTCTATCCTTGACGCTAAGTACTACCTCTTCTATCATTGAATCGCCAATGAGTATCTTTGCGCCATTAAGTTCATTGATCCCTGTTTTAATCGCATCAATAGATAGGGGTTTTATCGGCATCTCTTTCCATCCTCTTACTAAGGCATCTGAAATGCCATCAACCGATATGCTATATTTACCTGTTTTAAGTATCTCATTTCGCATTATACTATTCTTAGTAACGCTTTGCTTGATCCAGCTCTTGATCTGTTCAGCTATATTGTGAGCATTGCTAACCTTTAACGTGCTTATAATTCTATCAGAAATCCAGACAGGTAATGAAGCAAAAACTTCGTCAAGCTTCCTAATGCCCCCACTACTGGCCTCTATGTTTAAATCCTTTACTTCGAAGGTTTCGGTCTCGGGGTTGTAAGTTATAACCTTCTTAAACACATTGATAAAGCTGGAGATAGAGTCCTGTACAGCGTCACTGGTTAATTGTGCAGTGAATGCCTGCATCTTTTCCCTCACCATATTTATTGCCTCTATGATTATCTGTTTAAACCCCTTCTCTGTTAGACCAGCCTGACGTACAATCTTTGTCAAGTTCTCTCTACTTGCAACTTCTCGCTCCGCAAACTTTTCTATATCGCTAGAGATTAATTTATTTACATTTTCACACGCCTCTATCTCAGCAAGCTTTGTAACGAGATCGACCAAGGTGCTTCTACTCATCTCAGGAACAACGATGGCGAACATGTTGAGATGCGCTAGTTCATTTTTATTCTTCTCCAACGTCTCTGTAATCTCCTTCTCAATCTCTCTATAGCTTATATCCTCAGACACGCTAGCTTTTTCTATTAATGCCTTCCTTGCGATATCAATGGGAGATAGAACTATGACTGTAAAAACATCCTTCTTGTTTAACAGCTCTTGGAGCTCCTCATCATTTAGGATGCTATCAATGCTAACTACCTCAATGTTTAGCTGTGCCTTTTCATTGATTTTTGGGATAAGCCAATATCTTTCAAAAGTTTTTGCTAGGTAATCTATGGCTTTCCCTAAATCAATATCTCCCTTCTCATTCTTTAGGCTGCTTAACATTTTCTCATACTCATTATTTATCAGCTGCCACGGATTTGAAATTAGAGATGTAAGGTAGTAATTAGTGCCTTGACGTTCAATCACATGAACATATGGAACATTTTTGAGTCTATCAAGAACCTCTGAATAGAACTTCAAATCCTCGTCCTTCACAAACCCAACTAGCGATAGTATAATTTTAGATTCTGGAAGTGCCCTCTTCTCTATATCCTCACGTGAAATAAGTTCAGGCCTTTGGCTCAACATCTTGATTAGGTCCACTACATTATCTGTTACAGATTTTATGTAAACAGAGTTTAGAGCACCCCTAATCATCTTAATCTTAGCCTTCTCACTCTCTTTCTCGCTCACCTTAATCTCAGTAACATATTTATTCCATGTATCTACATTTCTTTTCCACTCGAAAGCTATATCTGGGTCTAGCAAATGTTTGATGTCTTCATGCTCTATATGAGCTATGCTAACGAGGTATGACTCTTCCTGCTCCAGAGCCTTAGCTACAGCAACAGTACTTATCTTGATTAAGTCACGTAGATGCTGCAAGTTCGTAAATTCACGACTATATGCTGGAGGAATAATGATCTTTCTAACAAACTCTCTATATACAGGTGAGAAGGGGTATGTATTTCTTAGATCATTTATAAAGGTGGTTAAAAGATCCTCATCCACGATACCATTAAGCTTTTCCCTTAATGTCGTTAACAGCTCCTTGCTAAGAACAGCATCAACAGGAGTCTTGTACCTCAGGATACGCTTTTTAACAATATTTAAAGCATCGTCATCATCTACATCCCCTCCATAATTAATTTCGAGTCGGCCAACTCTCTGCTCAAAAAACTCGGCAACAACATCTATTAAACTATCAGCTTCGCGTTTCCCTATCCTAGACTTTACTTCTTTCCATCTATTAAAATCTTGAAGAGCTGATGCGTATACGAGAACTACTGGGCGGTAGCCATATAATGCATCAATAACGTTCTTAATAAAGAGGAGTGTCTTCTTGAGACTCTCGATATAGCTAGGTGATGCCCCCTCGATAGCATCTATAATGGAAGCATAGAACTCATCAACTAATATCAGTACAGGAACTGTAATACCCATCTCCACAATAAGCTTACCAAACTCCTTAGCAGCATCTACAGGCTCACGTCCAGGTAACTCAGTTAGTAGTTGTTCAATTAAGTTAAGGTACCTTTCAGATACGTCCTTTAGATATTCTTTCTTCTTTTGGAATACCCTTTTAGTAATCTCAGCTAAGGCTTTGTATGGATCTAGACCTAGAGGAAGGAAATTAAGATCTATGGGTATTACTAAAGTTTTCTGAGCTACATCGAATCTGTAATTTGTTTCAAATACGAGCACATTATATATTTCCTGAAGACTTGGATTGCTGCTTAACTCCTGCCGGTGATTCGGGATATTAACATATAGGTGGTAGAGAAGTGTTAGGAAGTGCGTCTTTCCAAGCCCCATAGCATGAGTAAGTGAAAGTACTGATGCGCCAGGTACGCTGAGGCTATTGTTTATAATATATAAAGCTTTCTTAAGCGCAGGTCTAAAGTATGTTATTGAAAGGAACGTTATTGGTTCGGCGAACTCCCTGCTAATTACAGCCGCCTCATCTATTTTCAGATCTTTAGCTATTAGTGCGCCTAAGCTTGGTGCTAATCTGTCTACATCCCCAGGTGCTAGACTCAAGTATATGCCTTTTGCAAGATCATTAAGATCTATAATATCTTTAAGTGGTGGAAACGTCATAGAGTCTCACACTATGGTCCTTTATAGAGCGTTAGAAGCACGTTTTCAGCAAACCTCTTGATAATATCATTCTGTATCTCAACAAGTCTAAGCTCCTCCAACGTTGCTGTACGTAGCAGGAATAGTGCTGTTGCGGTTACAGATCTGCTTAACGGTATTCGTGACATAATGTTTTGGGCAACTTTGGTTGCGTCCTCCTTACGCTCCATTTCACCGATAAGTCTCAGAACATGAATTGCCCTACCGACATTTGTTGTAGTTAAAATATCTACCTTACCCTTCACAGCATCATAGCACTCATTACCAAATAGCAAGCTATAGTAATTGTTACTCTTTGAAGGTTTCTTCAGGAGCCCTCTACCTACCAATGCATCGACACTTATGTTCATAATCTTGCACACCTTCTCTATGAAGTCGTATGCGAGATCCCTCGACCCAGCGTATCTAGATGATGTCCACAGCATTAAGTATGCTCTGCTGATTTTATCTATAAGCATTATGTCTACCCTCATATTCTCACTAAGACCGCTCTTGGCTAGGTAATCCTCTAGCAGAGTCTCAAGCGCTATATACATAGCAGCAGGATACAATACATTATCAAAGAAGTACAGAGCCCTTCTAAACCTAGTAAACCTGATTTTTGAAACATCTTGCTCTCTGACCTCATCAATACTCGGACTCCAAATCCTAGTAGCACTGGCTATACCACTCGCCAGAGCCATAATGAACATCTCAGGTCCTGAAGCCTCCGAATTCATATCCTTAACAGCATCCTCAATAATGTTTTGCCTTATAATTTTTCTCATCTCTTCTTCACGAGCTATTTCCTCAGCCTTATTACTATAAGCAGTAATGTCTCCAAGAACACTCCTCTTCCTAAATACAAGAGCTAGTGATGTTAAGAATGCTGATGTTAGCAGTGCAACTCTACGAATAGCCATTTCAGTCCATATAGTCCATGCCTTACTAAGAGCAAACCCGGCAGCATACGCCGATGCTATTATAGCCTCCCACGCACGTGGATCACTATGTGTAAACCAAACAACTAGTATTCCATCGTCTTTGAGAGTCTTATTAACTTCCTCGAAGAATTCCCACATTCTCAAAACATACCAGTCACCAGTGAATGCAGCTCTCTCAATAAGCCCTAGATCCTTTTTACCAAGATCCTTAATCTCATCCCTGCCCTTCCTAGCTATAATCTCCGCCTCTCTAGGCAGTATTGGTAGATATGGTGACCAATTCTCAATGTAGAGCTCAACTTTACCCCTAACAGGATCCCTATTGAACAAGAATCCCTCATCTATAATAGGTTGAAGCATTATTCTCAAAAACTGCCAGAAGAACTCCATTAAATCACTATAGAAGTGCTGAGCAAGGTAAGGAGGATCAACATTAATAACGTCAACACTCTCAATGCCTCTATCCTTAAGTATAGCACTAAGATTCCTCGCATCACCACATATCACGTCTACCAAGTTACCTAGCCCAGTAAGCCACTCACTAAGAACCCTCAAAACAGGTAAAACACCACCAGCTGTGCCAGCAACACGAGTTATATGAGGCTCAAAGACCCATCTAACTGCCTCATCTATACGCTTAGCTTCACAATATTCAAGACCCAGATCAACAGTACGCCCTTTCTCCTGGTATCTACCACTAAGCCTGTCTATAATGTAGCGTGTAGGATGCCATTCTGTTGCTATGTTGTTGTAATCTGCTAGTTTGTTCATTCCTAAAACGAGGTATAATGCTATTGCTGCTCCATATTCCCCCTTCTCCTTTATGAGCTCTGCTGCCCTCATCCTTACATATCTCATTAGTTTAAGCAGTATTAATAATTGTCTTGGGTTAAAGAGTTCGTACCAATACTCTATGCCTAGATCCCTTATAGGCTTGAATATCTCATTCTCTTTTGGTATCTGCGAATCTGGTAAGTACTCTTTAAGCTCATTTATCTGAGATGTTAAATCAAGATAAGCTTTAATGAAGACCTGCCTATCTGTCTCATCCGCCGGCTTAAATCCTTGCGGGGTCTCCTTAGCCAGGATTATGTGCGTCTCTAGCAATTCATTAATTTTCTCTTTTGCTCTCTCTACATCACCACTCAATGCTATCCTCAGTAACTCCTTATGATTCTTAACCCAGTTTCTGAGTGCAATATCCTCATTTATTGGTGCACTACAGTAGGGGCATCTAAGCCTTTCAAAGGATGAAACTTCATTTGATATCTCTGCTTTAAAGTTCCTCTTTTCTTTATCAATAACGAGTTTTATGTACGGTCCTTCCTTACCTAATTTATTGGTATAGATTATTGGTATTACTCCTCCGCAGTTTGGGCATCTATAGCCTCTTGCAATGATGTAATTTTGGGCATCTGATGAGTAGTATTGCATGAGTTCTTTCCTTACCCAATCTATTAGTTTCTCTACCTCTTTCTTTACATCTTCATAAAGTTGAGGTCCGTATTTTGCTGGGTACTCGAGTGTTGCTTTTAAGAGTATGTATGCAACTGGGTTATAGTCCATAGCTATTGTTCTGAACCCAAGTCTCAGAGCTTCTAGTGGTATGGAGCCTCCTCCAGCCATGGGGTCAACTACAATGATTTGAGACGGATCTTTGCCTACATATTTCTTAACGATATCTTTCACATAATCTCTATTGGGGTTTACCAGGTACAGGAGTTTAAATGGCGCAGAGGCGACGTTGTCAAGCCCTATAGCACGTATAAATTCATCCTTAGAGGCACTCTCAGGTAAGATAGAGGCTAGGGTAAGAGCTCTAGCAGGGGCAGTAGGTCTTCTAGCTAAATATGGGTGAATATTACTCAGCTTTGG
>Ga0079041_1000320_pt1 | contig 10235 bp, 9 predicted proteins | sample ECH_Bhost_MetaG_FD_76328 | JGI IMG/M metagenome (GOLD analysis project Ga0079041, IMG submission 76328) | Hot spring microbial mat communities from Yellowstone National Park, Wyoming, USA - ECH_B host_MetaG | ecosystem: Environmental > Aquatic > Thermal springs > Hot (42-90C) > Microbial mats ... | reverse complement strand
AAGCTCTATGGTCCCAAAAAAGCGAGTGTCGCCAAAACCACGCTCAAATACATAGGTTATATCGTTTTAGCTTTTGCGGTGTTAAGAATTTTGGGTGTGAGCGGTGTGGCTTTGCTTGCTTGAGGTACGTTCGGGTTTCACTCTACGTAGGCATACGTAGGTATGCGTCCGCATGCCTATCGTATGCGTAGTGGAGCTTGGGCTTCAGCGCATCATTTAGGAACCTCACGGGTTCATTGGTCCCATTCAGCTCAGCCCCCTCGTGTCAGGACGCACCCACCCACCACTCCCGGTGGGGAGCGCCCTCCATCCTTAGTCAGCCTCACCCTCCTCATCCCCCCTATGTGTGCATGTACCCCTCCCTCAGCCAGCGGAGGTCTTGGGTCTCTGCTATAACCCTACTGCCCATGCACAACCGGATCATTCAAATCCAGAAATCCATATAAACCTATCTATTTTGAAACCGCTGACTACGGCGATTAAAGATATTGGCACCACACTTGAAAGGCTCACCCCGAGTCTGGAAGATGAGGCTGCTGAGGTGGTGGCGTTCCAAGTTCAAAGCAAGCTTGGTGTCAGCCTGCACTTCACGCGTATATTCGTTGATTCTAGAGAAGTAGACCTCTACGCTTCAGCGGGCGACCTCTGGGTTGCTGTGGAAGCGGCCACTAGGCTTGGCGTCAAACTCGTCACAGAGGTCGACGAAAAGGTGGATCTAATAAGCCAACACAGACCTGACCTAGTCGGGAAACGACTTATTAAAGCTGCGTACACAGTCGTCCCGCTGCAGGACGCGGTGGAGGAAGCCAAAAACAAGGGGGTATGGGTGCTCACATGGAGGGAAGAGCTGACACCCTTAGTGATCCACTCCACAGGTCCCTCCTCCCACAACCCGTAGTAACACGCTCCTTTATCCACCGGAGAATGTTTCTCGCGTGATGGGCTCACTCAACCCTACGCCTATAGAGACCTGTTTTCCACATTGGGTCAGACCACTCTTGGCGCCAGCCGCACTGGACACTTTCTCAGCCACCCCTTCAGGCAAGGTGGTTTCGGAATAAATGGATGTTGTGGTCGGACGCGGGTTTCGGGCTTTAGAGCCCGCAAGCACCAACGGGACGGAGGGGAAATGGGCTCCGTACACACTTCAGATGTGCCTGGGAAAACATGGGCACGAACGAAACGTGGAAAAAGGGTGGTTGAGGTCGTGTGGATTAAGTAAACTCCCCTGACATTCATCGGTGGATGTAAAATCCGCGCTCGCAGTGTAAGGGCCACCGGAGATGAATTTTGGGTCTACCTCTCGGGGGAGGATGTCACAAGTACATAAAAGCATATCCACGTATATAGAGAGGAGGCTGCTATTCCTTCTCTCCGCCGCTTTCCACACTACTCTTCTTACCCTTCGCAGAAACCGATAGGAGCACGCCGATGGCTGCGCTCAGCACGATCATCACCGATATCCTGAATTCGGGTTGTTTGAGGATCGCCCGCACATAACTGCCGAACGCGGCGACTACTACTGGTACACCGCAGCATGCCAGAAAGTAGATGAGGGGTATTAGACCCTCATGACGTGAAACCGGATTCTTCATGTTCACCCCCTACGCTCCACTCTTCCTCTTCTCCCTCCTCCTCTGCACAGCAGCAACAGCCGCCACCCTCACGCGCCTTCCTCCTCTCTCCTCCTTCTGTGTTCTCAAAGGCTTCGCCAACTGAGTGCTTTTTCGCCATATTCACCACAAACCATAACGCGTTCAAACTATGAAAGCCTTCGTCTTAAACCGTTAAAATAAAGGCGGCCTCGGGTTTAATATGTAACTAAAATTAGGAGCCAAGGCGCGACAATCAAAAAAATAATCGCTCCCGCTCTTAGCCCAAAAAAGGTAGGGGCTAACACTCTTTACACAATAGAAACCGACAGCCCCACCCATCAGGGTAGATCCAAAACTAGCTTCAAGGGTGTGCGCGACTAGGCACAGATTTTGGGTCTACGCTTTAAAGTCATGTGCTCTGCGGCTGAGCCGTCACGCGTGTCCTCACAACTCCATGAACCTACTGTGAATACGTGGTGGACTTCGGGTCCCGCTAATCCGGCTATGCATGCCCACCATGCCTCACCACGTATCGGGGGAGCACCAATTTTAGCTAAAGGCATGTATATCCTCTCTTATTGTTCTGTTTGTGAGAAGAACAGAAGATTGGTTAAGACAGGCTGAGAAAGATTTGGAGGAAGCAGAGTACGCTTGGAAAGGCAAATACTATGAATTGTGTTGTTTTTCTTATCTCAGCAGTGTGCAGAAAAGGCAGTCAAGGTTCTTCTCCAAGGCAGGGGCATTGAGAGAAGGGGGCACTCGGTTACCCGTCTACTTCAAGATACCCCAAGAGAAATAATAGAGTGTGCTTCCTAATCTTGATAGGCAATATGCTCCCTCAAGGTATCCAGATGTATACGATGAAGGTGCTCCGTTTGAGTACTACAATGAAAGAGACGCTGGGGTGATGTATAAATTGTGTGACAAAGATAATTAACTGCGTAAAGGGGGAAATAAGATGAGGCTCGTAGTTCTTTTCGGCTCGAGAGCTAGAGGAGACTTTACCCAGCACAGCGACTACGATGTGCTTATGGTCAGCGATGAGATACCCAAAGACCCAAGGGGGGTCTCAAATCAACTCTTTATGAAAACATTAAATATGTTTCAAGAAGATGTGGACGCCGTGTTCATGAATACTGACGTCTTCCTGAATAAATTGGAGGAGGGAGGCCCCTTTATTCTCGAAATAATCGTGGATGGAAAAGTATTAGAAAAAGATGAGGATTTTTGGAAAAGAGTTCTACAGATATACTCGAATGTGAGGGCTCATTACGAGCGAAGAGGGAAAGAATGGGTTAGAATCAAACCGTGAGCCAATCTTAAAAGCAGCGGTCACAAAACAGTGGTACCCAAATAGGGACATATGTGAACACTGGTTTATCTTGGGGGAGACCCCGTCCGCTTCGTGAGGGCGGAGTAGTTCACCATGAAGCTACAAGAATGTTTATCAAAGGGAGAATCGGGGTGGAAGTTCGTATTTGGTCTCTGACCCTTGAGAGCACAGCGTACAGCTCTACCAGCGTGAGTGGTGATATGGAAAAGAGGACTCTTCCATGTTAAAGAGGGTTTCCGCTGAGTTGTACAGTTCGTCACGCGGCTTGTATCTTGCAACAATCACGCTTGTATCCACTTAAAGCCTCCGCTTCGCTGCAGTGCAGGTGCCTCCTACCACCAATCAGTCGGCTCCTACCCCCCTCTTGCCTCCCTTACTAACTCCACGGCGCTCTTCTCTGAGAGAATCACGAAGGGATGCTCCCTCCTCTTCCTCCTTTCCTCCAAACTCTTTAAGTGCCCCTTAGAGACCCACATCATACCCCCTCCAGATGGGTCTGCCTCAATTTCCGCCCTGAGCAGGGACTCAATCATAGCCTTCAGAGTAATACCTCTACGCACTGCAAGAAGCTTAGCCGCCATCCAAAGCTCAGGGTCGACCTTTATGGACGTAACCTTCCCGGCCACAACAATACTTTAAACCAAGTATTATTTAAATTAGAAGACACAAACGCTACCTAGATAAGCTTTCACGCACCTCCCTCGATGGTGTCCGGATTAGTTGGTAGCGTGCTTGATATCCGAATGTGGAAAGCTTTATTCGCACACCACCTGAGGTGGGACATTTGAGGATAAGCCCAACTCTTGTCACCTCCACTCCGTGTACCACGCGACGAATAGCTCCAAGAAGTCCACGAATGGCGTGAACAGCGTCTTCCTGGGATTGGTGTTTTTGTAGAAAGCCCTCGTCCCCTCCTTGAGGTAGCCCTGGAGCGCTCAACCGGGCTACGAAGTCCGAAGGTCTGGTGCACGTGGTGCTTGGAAGCCGGCCCAGACCACGGAGTCACGCTACCGGGGACCCCCATCGGTGAGGATAACCGGGTTACCCACGTGGACACCTTCTCCTGAGTCTCTAGAAACCTGAGCGCGTCCCCCGTTGTTCTGGTGAGTGGGGGAGACACCGAACCAGATTGGCTGCATCGTATACGCGTCCATAGCCGCCTAAACATAGATGGGTCTACCGTTGCACTTCAACACGGTCTCATCCACCGACGGCTATTATAGAGTACTCTTGTGGCTGGGGGTCGAAGTTGAGCCTCCCACCAACCCACCAACCTTCCTCACCTACTCCTCCGTGTACACTCGACTTGGAGGCTGGGGTGGGGTGGTTCGGAGTGTTTCTCGAAGTACTTGGAGCTTTTTCTGAGGCTGAGCTCGTAGGAGTAGAGTAGCGCCGCCGGCAGCCATCACCTTGAGTCTGTGAGAACCTCTTATTACCCCCCAACAAAAACAACTAAATTCATAAAGTACTCAAAGATGTCCACGGGTGGTGGGTTTCACGTGTGTTCACCAATTTAACTGCGTGGAGCCCACCACGTTCAAGCCTTATCCGGACAGGTCCCCTAACGACACACTGCTCTGGATAAGGAGTATCCCCTCAACGATTCCATTCAACACATTCTTCCCATCACTATCGATATCTGCAAACGCGAGCTATATTGTTGTGGGTGACGAGACAGCATCATTTTACGTGTTTAACCGCACAGGCACGCCGCTTTGGAGCTACCAATTTCCATCACCGTTCGCATCAGTCGCTGATGTTGCCGTATCCCCTAACGGTATGTATGTGGCAGCGCTAGCTATAGGTGCTCCCGGAAACCCCGTTGGTGAGCTCGCCTTCTTCTCTGCGTCTGGACACCTACTCTGGACCTATTCAAACAACAACCCATATTGGGGAACCCACATGGCCTCGTTTAACAAGAATGGCAGCCTGCTCGCCGTGAGTATAGGTAACGGTTTCGCTGATGCCGGTTGGGTTTACCTATTCAATCCTACTGGAGACATTGTGTGGGTCCGCAGCCTCCCAAGCACAGACCCATATAACGTGTATTTGTCTCCTAACGGCGAGCACGTTGTTGTTCAGACATCTGCTCTATTCAACGTGAACGGAGGCTTCACCGCCCTGCTTAACGGGAGCACGGGTGCCATCCTATGGAACTACACCACTGGCACCGACGGCAGCGACCAATCCACTTTCTCTGAGGATATGGCGGTGTCGCCAAACTGGAATACCATCGCAGCGGCCAACTACGGTGAGGGTTCATCTTACAACGGCGTGTACCTCTTCAACACCGCTGGACTCATTGCCAAGTACCCGCTCGCTGGGCAGGTGGTCGGTATCCTGGATAACGGCACCCTACTTGTGGGCGTTGGCTCCACACTATACCTGCTGGAGCCCTTGGGTAGTGTTTACTCAAGCGTGAACCTCCCCTCAAATGCAACCTATGTTTCCACCTCTGTGAGCGACGGGTATGCGGTGGGCACAGGAAGCGGAGTACTACTATATCCCGGTAAAACTAGTAGTGTTAGTGTGACCACTACTTTTGGCAACATAAGCATTATACCATACTCTGTTGACCACGTGTTGGCCACTAGCCTTCCCGGCTACGTTGTTGTCGAGCTATACAACTCCACATACCACGTCTCAGAATTACTCTCCGGGTCTGACAGCGGCGCCCTGTTTACACACTTGGAGGCTGGTGAGTACTACGTGAGTGTGTATCACTATCCTGATACGAGTCTTAACATAACTGAGTATTGGGGAACGGCGAATGTGGATGTTGTGGGTGGGGTGACTACCTACTATGACTTCATGAGGAGCACACCCTACATTAGCGGCGTGAGTGCAGGCTCAAGGCTTGTGCCCCCTGGAACCAGTGTGGTGCTTAATCTAAACATAACGAATCCTGAGAGTTTATCTTTGCAGACCGTGGTTGGGGTGTGGGTTTACAGTAGGGTTTCAAACAGCCTTGAACCCAACGTCACCTCTGGGGAAAACAATATTTCAGCTGGCTCAAGCTCAACATTCAGCTTCAGTGCCACCCCTCCCCTTGCTGGTGTTTACTATCTCTACGCAGTGGTTTACAGTAACATTGGTGGACAGGAGGTCGCCACCGACCAATACAACTGGACCGAGATATTCACGGCTCCCTACATATTCTCAATACCAGTACTCTTTACTGACACCAAACATACTGAGGTGTTCGAGGTCAACCCCACAACCTACACTGAGATAATGTCTAATCTAAAACAACAGTTTTCTTTGGCCACGCCACCCAACCTGACTCAGGAAGCACTCTTCTTATGGGGGGACTTCTATTATGGTGGTGGCTCAGGGATCTATAATATTAGCGTGTACCAAGGTACACAGAGTGTTACACTCGGCGAGACGGTGGATTTGGTGTACTCCACAGTGCTATGGGGGGTACGCCTACACTCATGAGTCGACGCTCAATGGAACGATGGGGCCAACCTCAGGTTCCTACGATAACTTGGAGAGCTTTATTCAGGGCGAGTGTGTCCAGCAGATTGGGGTAGACCTCTCAACAGCCCTAAACTATGCTTTGACATTCGGCGGCTTAGTTAATGATTTGATTAACTACTTCCAAGGCAACGAAGCAGCTGCGAACCAAGCTGGAATCATTGCTCATGCCATCTACACCATTATCAAAGGATATACTGCAATTGAAAGTGAGTATGGGAGCAGTGTGGCTCAAAGCATCTCACAAACCCTAGTTGAGTATGGTGTAATCCCAGCTAATCACACCACGAGTTTCCCAGGTTACATGTTTATCGCGGGGTTATCCAACATGGAGCCCAGCCAGCACGGCCAGTTTATCCAATCACTCTACTCTGACCTTGACTCGTCGGCCGGACCCCTCCTCCCAGGTCCTCAGTCTCTCGCTGTTAATCTCCTGGAAAACCTAGGTGAACCACTACTCTCCACAGGCATTAAGGCTAGTGGTGCTGCATTGTACACTTTTCTTGGTGCGTATTTCGGGCAGAAAATGACATTCCAGCTCGCCAGCTCCCAAGCGACTGAGGAAGCCATAAATAGTATTGGAGAAGGATTAGCGAACTTTGCGAAAGTAGACCTTCCAGTGATTTTAGCAAACCTTATCTACACTTACTATATAGCGCCCATGGCTGACTATTTGGAGGAAATGATACAGGCGGCCAACCTTCTGCAGTCCACGATATATCCACTCGTATTCTCAGAGCTGGATTCCTTAACAGCGGCTGGGGTTGCCAACATCAGTGACGGCGCGGCCCTAGTGTACTCCGCTGGGATACTGGACACCGTATGGAGCCAGTGGTTCAACTCTTACGCTATGGAATTAAAAGGCGAGCTCGGTCAATCGTTTGAGGCTGGCGTCATGAGCGGCATAAACTCAACACTCTTAACTTGGGCTGAAAACCTCTACACAGACTTGGCATACATTCAAAGTGAAGTAAAAACAGTCTTGGCGGGTGGCAGTGCCCAGCCAATACATATCTCGTTGACCCAATCACTACCAAGTATTTTTGTCTCCTTCTCCGGAGATGACGCTTATTTCTGCGGCGCATTATCACAGGTAGGGCGGGTTGTGGCTAACGGTGCCAGAGGCTTATGGAACACTTTGAGCGGTGCGGCTACAAGCATCGAACAGGGTGTGAACGCAGTTGCGAAGGATTCCACTAACATTATTAGCTGGGTAATACACCTTGATGCGCCTTACACAGTAATCTACTTTAACACCTACTACTTTATTGTTAATGGGAGTAATATCTACACTAATATACCATTCGCATCTGCGGCGATTAATGGCGACTCTTTAATCATAAGCCTACCAGGCAACTTTTCCACTTTCGCAATAGGTGGTCTCAACGAGTCCGCACCCCTAGCGCTTAACTACGTCTCCACGTTTAACTTAACATATGAACAACTCTTTGAGCTCAACGCTTCATCAAACACTGTTTACTGGTTTAATGTGAGCGCACTCCCAAGCCAGGTGAGCGCGAGTCTTGGTAGCTATACATTTACGGTTAACGTCACACCTACACACCAAAAACCTGGCAGGCTTCACTACTTGGAGAGTATACAGGTAATGACACCTTCCCAGTCAGCGGTAGCACGCTGAGCTTCACCGGCCTGCCACCAGGTAGCTACACGCTTTATGCAGAGGGCGCGATAAACGGGAGCCTATATTTTGGTAGCACAAACACCGTTCTAACCGGTCCGCAAACATCCGTCCAAGCAAGTGTACTCCTAACACCACCTCTACAACAGACAGTAACCTACCTTACACGTGAGCCTAACACCGTAGTTGTGGGTTCATCCACCAAATGCATAGCCGAGGTTGTTGGCTCCTCGCCCACCGGCTTAGTGTACTTTTACACTAGCGGAAACGGTTCATTTTCCGCAACGGTCTGCGTTCTCACAGCCAGTGTCTGCTCTGTGACATACACTCCCAAGTCACCCGGTTTACAGATGATTACCGCCTACTATTCTGGTGACGCCAAAAATAAGCCAAGCCACGCTGAGTTCGAATTGACGGTCGCGCCTAAACCAACATACACCGTGGTTTTCATAGAATCCGGCCTCCCATCAGGCGTCAACTGGACCGTTGAGCTGGGAGAGCTCAGAGAAACACACAACACCACAGCCATAACATTCAAAGGTTTGAGTGCAGGCGTCTACCACTGGAACGTATCACCCTATATATATGAGGGACCAGATGTACGCTATGCCGCAAACACCTCTAGCGGGGATGTTTATATCAATGGTTCAAGCTCAATTACTGTGCAGATGGTGTACACCCCCGAATTCCTACTAGTATTGGCCGCGAGCCCACCAGACGGGGGTGTGGTAAGCCCGGCTCAACCGATTTGGGTTGCGTACGGCGCTTCCATCATTATTGATGCTTCGCCAGCAACTGGCTCGGAGTTCATTGGTTGGATGCCTTCAACACAACTAGTCGTGGTTGCCAACCTCTCTAGTAAGGCAACCCTAGTCAAAGTTTTTCGGTCCAGCTACACTTACAGCACTATTCCAACAAGTGAACACACAAAGCAGTATCACAACCTCTTCTATGACCACGTTAACACCAAGCACGCCAACCAAAAATACAATTAGCACCACAACCACCACTGCAACTATAAGTACTTCAAACACTTCTGTGAGCGCTGGTAAACCTCCAAGCACAAGCATTTCTCAAACCACTCCTCCGATTATGCCACAACTCACACCCCAACTTGGCGAATACATCATAACGCCCCTTCTCATCATCCTGCTCATCAGTATAGGCATATTCGCGTGGAGGAAAAGTAGAAAAGCATAATCCTAAGGCTACGCTGGACAATCCAGTTCAATATTACCCTTCAACATTCTTTTGCCCCACGTCGTATCGCACCTTCAAAAAGAGGTATTGACAGGAGTAGAAGCGTCTCCCGCTCTGGTGACCACCCCACACTACCCTGTGGGGATCAGATAGCTAATCGGCCGTAGATTGCTCCATATTATCCAGCCAACATCAGCCCAGTATAAAATTTTTGACACGTAGCTCAGGTTCTCAGCGCGTAACCCTTTACCCATATGGATCATCCCGAAGCATTTTAACCGACGTAGCCATAGAGGTGGGCACACAAGGTAGGCCTAGATGTGAAGGATTAAACATATCGGGGAGTGAAGATGTCAAAGCTGTGGGGAGGGTGTGGTTCACTTGCCTAAGTAGGATCCAGCAATGTCCTCCAAGTTCAAGACATCACGTGTACCACCACCAAATACTATTCTACCTTCTTCCAAGATGTACACCCGCTCGCATAGGTTTAGAATAACGTAGGGATTCTGCTCTGATAGAAGCACGCTGATTTGAGCCATATCTCTAAATAGCTTTAAGGATTCCAGCATTTGTGATGTCACCTTAGGCGAAAGCCCTATAGAGGGTTCGTCCAGTAGCAGGATCTTTGGTTTCGAAAAAAGCGCTCTGGCAATATTCAACATCTGTTGTTCACCCCCGCTGAGTGTTATGGCTTCCCGGTCAAGCTTTTCCTTTAAAGGTTTAAATACTTCTAGGATGGATTGGTGCCAACCATCCCACTTATCCCATGTAGTGGAATATGCGCCCAGCATAAGGTTTTCGCGCACACTCATACCTTGGAAAATGTGTCTACCCTCCTGCGCCAAAACTAAACCCTTTCTCACCAGCCTATGAGGTGGAAGCGATGTTATGTCCTCGTCGTCCAAAATCACTTTTCCCTTAGAGGGTCTCAATAGACCCGAGATCGTCTTAAGAAGCGTTGTCTTACCCGCCCCATTAGGGCCGATCA
>Ga0079041_1000277_pt1 | contig 11120 bp, 8 predicted proteins | sample ECH_Bhost_MetaG_FD_76328 | JGI IMG/M metagenome (GOLD analysis project Ga0079041, IMG submission 76328) | Hot spring microbial mat communities from Yellowstone National Park, Wyoming, USA - ECH_B host_MetaG | ecosystem: Environmental > Aquatic > Thermal springs > Hot (42-90C) > Microbial mats ... | reverse complement strand
GAATCTTTCGGCCATAGTGGGCAATATTTCTTTATGATTGTAGATGAAAACATACCAGTCTCGAACTTCAATGCGCTCGTACAGGATCAGATCACTGCAATGTCCTGAGCTCCTTTTTTTTATTATTTTTTTATATTTTTGATATTACATAGGTTGTTATTTATGTTTATAACTTATAATTAAACGTCATTACTATAGTTTTGCATTTTTGGAAAAAATTTTATATTATCATAATATAATAATATTTAGTTGTGTTTATGTTATAGAAACAATATTGATGGCAAATTGTACATATGAACTAGCAGAAAATATAAAGGTAGGAGATCAAGTTATGACATATAATTTTACAACAAATTCTGAGCAATCTGGAAATGTGACAAAAATAGATGTAACAAATGAATAAGAGATGTACGTAATTAACGGAATTCTTTATCTAGCCCCTGATCAATATGTATGGACAGAACAAGGATAGATAATGGCAGAAAATCTAACACACAATGATACCATTTACAACGTGTTTACTGGATAATATGATCTACTGAGCTCAATCATTGCTGTAAATGGAACTTTTCAGATGTATGATTTTACAGTAAACATTAATAGGAATTATATATCCTTTGCATATATCTTAAAAGATCTTGAGTTATCCATGTCTGTTAGCAATAATTATCTTTTAAAATATTTTAATTTTTACTCCGATTATTAGGAGATTAAATTGCATATATTATTTTAAAGATTAATATTCAATATTTAATTATTATTCTTATTATTTTATATGGAATGCTTATATTTATATAGTGTCCAGATTTTTGTGTAAAGATCGAGGATACCTCATATCAAAGATACATTATTTTATTTCCATTGTTAATTTATAAAGAGTGGAAAAAGAGTAAACCTTCATATTTCCAAAAAATGAAAGATTATATTTTTAGAAATAAAATTTATTATGTTCCGGAAATATATATAATGGATTAAAATGAAAAAATAAAGATCATTTACTAAATAAAATAAGATTAAAGATGCCATCTGAAAAGAACAAGATTTTTTTTTAAAATATTTAATTTTATAGTTATTGAAAATCAAAAACTAAGTAACTATATAAATAAAAAAAAACTAGGATTTAGATTATATTAAACTTTTGGTAATAATAATGCAAAAGTAATTTTTATACTGAAAATGGAAATTATTATAAAGATTACTTATCTTTAAAATCTGATCCTTTTAAAACTAAATCTATAAAAAGATTTAATCTATTATTTCCAGTTCATGATGAAGATAAACCATTAACAGTGTTTGAAGTTAGATTTGAATTTAAAATATATATAAAGATAATGAAAATAATAAAAAAATAAAAAAATTAAAATTTCGATATACGCCTATGATAAAATTTAGAGGTTTTCCCGGTTTTGATAAAATAATTTGTCGATATAATAACTAATAATGATATTTATAATAGTAAATTTATAAAATATTTCAATTTATTATTTTACAAATAATTTAATTTCATAATTTCAAAAGAAATTTTAAATTAAGATTTATATCCACAAGTTCAGGCATACCTTTGCGGTTAAGGCCATATTAAGTGGTGTTCCTATCAATATCCTTCAAAAGTGGTTAAGCCACTCATCAATTTTTATCACATCAATTTATACGGATGTTACAGGAGTGGATACTAGCCAGTTTATGAGCAGAATACAATAAAAAAAATTAAAGAAGGAAAATGTATCTGAGTATGGAGGGAGCTCTTCATCAAATAAGTCGGTGGGATTCAAATGTCCTGTCTACGCTGGTGGGTACTTCCTGACTGGGATGAAACAGAAGACTCCCAATGAACTCGCGAGGGATTTATATGAATTTGTGAAACCCAAGCTCTATTTTGGATATGATAAGTATACTGATTCATACTTATCTATGCCTATATAGGGTAAAACCCTAAGTTAACTGATAAATTTATCATTAACTAATAATCTAAATCTATTTGTTTGCGCTTCATTTTTCAGCAAATCAATTATCTTAAGGTTTTCCAAGTGTAAAGTATCAAAATCTTTGGCTGTTGTAAGTTTTAAAATCGGAACGGGGTTATAGTTTTTTCCCTCAATTTGAACGTTTTCCAAGTTAGTGAATAATATCATTTTTAGTAAACCATCTTTTATATCTTCGAGAGAAGGAAGTTTTTTTTCTTTGCTATGTTTTCCTTCTATTAGGTATAAATCATTGCCATGAATCTCCACTTCATCGCAGGTAAAATAGTAAAACCCTCCAAGATAATTTTTGATCGTAAGAGTTGCCTTAACGCCTGTAAGATGTTCCTTGGGCTGTGTGGTAACTCTTTCTCTTTTTTGTGCCTTTTCAGCTAACTGTCTTGAAAATTTCATAAAAATTTCTTTACTCTTCAATATTTGCATTATTCTCTTCTCAGCAGATTCCCATGAGTGCATTTCTACACCTAGCTCTCTTGAAATATTTCTGTAATTCTGTAATGCTGTTCTGCCAATTTCCCCTACATAGTCTAATTGGGATAGATTCCAATGTAAAGCATCGGATTGGTAATAAAGCAGTTTATTAATTTCACCTTTCACATGAACTATGTCAAACCTTTGGTTTGTTATCTTATTTTTGAAGTTCGGACTTTTTGAAGCACTAGCATAGTAGGATACTATGACGTACACACCCAATAGACTCATTAATGAAACTGTATCCCATTGCAGAAAATCTCTGTCCCCGTCTTTTCCCTCATCCTTTATTATGGGTATAAATGTCACTTTTTTACCAGCAAAGCCTAACGTGTCATAAACTCTTGCATAAGGATATGACCTTGTTCTCTTTGGAGAAACCCACCAACTCGCAGCAATTTCGTTTTCATTAACCCTTAATATAAAAGAAGCCTCTTTCTGCAAAGCCTTATCTATACTGTCAAAACTAAAAGCGTCAAGTTTCCTACATAGAAGAGGTTTATATTTAATTCCTTTAACTTCAGCAAACACATCAACTTTCATCATTTTTGCGTCACCGACCTCTGTTTTCTCACTTTTTCCTGTAACCTTGCTCTAAGATGCTTAGCATCGTCTCTAATGATAATTTCAAAAGGAGAATCTAAGCCTGATAGCTTTTTCTGACTGATCGCCAGCTTCTTTTTCACAACATCTAAAAGTTCTAAATCTATTTCGTAGCCAACAGCCCTTCTACCTAATTCTAAAGCTACTTTCAAAGTTGTTCCGGAACCCATGAAAGGGTCTAAAACTGTTTCACCAACATAAGAAAATAACTTTATCAATCTATAAGGAATTTCTTCTGGAAATGCTGCAACTCCTTCCTCAATTCTTCCTTTGAAAGGTAAAACATTAGTGATGTCCCAAACAGAAAGATACCATTTACCTTGATTAAACTCTTGCATATCAATTTGAGAAGCCTTCGAATTAGGGTTATTTTTTGGATATTTATACTCACCTTTTTGCAGAATCAGAATTTCTTCAAAGATATTATCGGGATAAAAATACATGGGATATGGATGTTGAATTTGCACTCCGCTTCGTCGACTTATCCTAATATATCCCTCTGGTTTTCTCCAAATAATCCTATCACGATAATTGAAACCCTCTTCCGTCATTATCCTAACAATGTCTGCGGGAACTGGATACAGTTTACCTTTTATTCTTACATCCTGCGTGACAAAACAAGCTATCCTACCTTGCGCTAAAACTCTGTAAAGCTCCTTTGCCACATCCCTCATCAATTCGAGAAATTCATAATAATCCTTGAACAAATCTGGATAATCGAAAGGCGCATTAAAATAAGGCGGTGAAGTCACCATTAAATGAACTGAACCGTCTGGAAGTTCCTTCATACTTCTACAATCGCCGAAAATAATTTTATTCCATAACTTTTCACTCATTTTTATCATTTACTAAATCATCATACTCCTTTATTTAATTTTAGGAATTTCGTAGCTATGAAAATCTCTCATCTTAAAAACTGTCAAAGGTCACCGCTTGTATAGGCTCTTCTTTTCATTTTCCAAGCTGTGAAACTTTGACAAGCTTCTGAAATTGCAATAACGTTAAGCCTTCCCTTAAGGCATCTTCCAACCCAAAATCTGCAATCATAACACTTTAAATCAGTTGAAATATAAAAAAGGTTCCTTCTCTCCACACAAAAATTAAACTCACAAACATCCACACCCAACACCAGAAATCAACACTCTTCTCACCCTCTCAACCACATTCAAGGCGCCCAACCCCCGACCCCCTAACAGACCAAACCCACAAAATACTACAATTTCATTTTGATTTGATTCGGTTTGAGCAGTTTTCAGAGTTTTAGCCACGCGCACCTGACCCTTCGAGTGGGTAACGTAACATTATTAGTTATAACAGACAGCAACCGCTCAACAAATTTGTATAGCTTCGGCGCTTTAATTTTATACAACTTTGCATTGTTGAGTAATCATTGAAAAGTATTTGAAGCACGTATTTTTAAAATTTAATTTATAGATATAAAGAAAGTCATTGAAATAGTGTGATTCACTAATTTTTGAATGATAATCTAGATAGAATTATTCTACAAAGCAGAGTTCGAGCAAACATTTAATTAAAAACCATATCGAATGATGTTCTAATCAATATTCTTCAGAAATAATAAAGCCATTCATCAATTTTTATCACATTAATTTATATGGATGTTATGGGAATGGATAAGAACCAGTTCATGAATCAGACAAAATAAAGAATATAAAAGAGAATAATTTTACAAGATCTATTTGTAAAATATTGCCCCATAATATTTAAATATTGTAAATTAATGAATATTATTGATGGGTGATTATTATTCACAATTAATACTCTCTGAAGATTTCAATAATTTAATTGCAGAACTACAGAATTTAAATGTAAATTTTGATTCAAAAGGAATTACTTTTCCTAGCAGAATTGAATCATCGGATTATCAAGGAACTGGAAAAATTAAAGTTATAGAGGATATTAGCGCAATTGATTTAAACCCTATGTTAGGGTATGAATACATTAAAAACAGTAATTATATAATAAGCGGATACGATGAAAGTTTGATAAGTATACCTGCTTTGGAAGGAACGGGCTATATTTTTGCTCATGCTTTAGTTATATTAAATTCCGAAAGATATATACCTATTCTAAAACTTTCTTTTAACTTCTATACTAAATCTAAAATTTTAATTGAGAAATCGAACTTAATAAAATATACAGAAAACCAATCTATACAATATAAAATAGACTATATGATGACTAGGAACGAGTTAATAATAAAATATAATCCCAGTAATTCTATTATTTTGATTGATGGCCCGCTTTTAGGGGGTCAAGAAAGTATTCACAATATAGTTCTTAATTCTGAGTTATTAAAAAAGAAAGTAATACCAGTGTTTATTGTCAAAAACTCCTACAGCTCATTATTAGTTGATAATCTATACGAAGGAAAGTACAACTCTGACTTTGAATTTGCATTTAAAATCTTAAAAAAAGGGCAAAGAACAGGTTTGTACTATTATCAAGATGCATATAACAGCAATAATGCTAAAATATTCACTTATTTAAAACCTTATGATAATGTTAGTCCAATAAGGCTTGAAGTGCATGAAGATACTTATAAATCTTATAAAGATCAATTGAATAAAATATTTAATATCATTTATTATTTACTTATTTCTCAAGGGGATGTGAAAAATCCTCAGCCAAAAATAGTTGCAATTGCTGAAGATTACGCTAGAGAAGTATTAAAAGCTGTAAATATGGATAATATCATATTTAAATCAGGGTTAATTCCAACAATTAATTATACAAGATTTGGGTGAGAAAAATGAGGTTAATTACATTAGGAGAAGAAGGAGGAAAAATAAAATTAATATCTAGAGATACTGAAAATGATGGAATAATTCCTTATGGTTCATACATAACTGTAGAAGATTATGATAAAAAATTCATATTAAGGGTAGAAAATTCTCAGCAAATAAATTATTTTAATGTTTCACCAATGCTTGCTGATATGGATCTTAAACCTTTGCTTGTTGATCAAAAAGTTAGAAATATAGTATCAGCAATTAGAATAATGGAAATACCTCAAAGAGACGATGGCTTAAACAGTTACATAAAGCCAATGTTGTTTGCAAGGCGTTCCAATCAGGAAGAAATTAATTATATAATGAATAATCAAAGAGGAGTGCCAATTTTTTCTGCAACAATATATGCTTATACAACACAAGTATTTAAGGACGAAAATAAAAATCCGATCATAGTTCATATACCTGAAAAATTCTTTTTTTATCAAACTTTAATTACTGGTGCTACCGGATCAGGTAAAACGGCAGCAATGAAATATTTTGCACAATATTTCATTGAAAAACTGGAAACATATGATGGCCCTGGCGCTGTTTTAGCGATTAATGTAAAAGAGGACGATCTTCTTTACATGGATAAACCATCCAGAACTAATAGAAAAGAAATTATTGATGAATGGAAAGCGATTGGAGAAGAACCACACGGAATTAATTCATTCAGAATCTATTACCCGGGTAACAATGTACCCACGTCAAAGAAGATAGACAGAAATAAAGCTATAAGTATAACAATTAAAACGAATAAATTAAATCCCGAAAATCTAAGTGGAATTATTCAAAATCTTCCTGAAAAGGGCGCTGAACAAATAATAGATATATTTAGATATTGGCAGGTTAAAGTCATGGGAAGAGACGGTAACGGGGATAAAATGTCTGATTTTATTGATTACTTCATAGATCCTAATAAAGAAAGAATTTATAATGCTCTTACTGAAAATGGGAATACTTTTCAATACACATTACACCCTTCAACATTTTATAGCCTTAAAAATGCCCTTATAACAGCATCAAAATTTTTTGATGTAGATAATGCTGTGGAGTTAGAAGCAAAGGACATCTTAGAGAGAAGAAAGATGTCAGTTATAGACCTGAGTCAAAAGAATGCAATTGGGTTTGGAGCCATTCTTTTGAGGGATATACTTGATAAAATTTATGAAGAGAAGAATAAAGGAGAGTCTAACTCTGATGTACCTATCCTTATAATAATAGATGAAGTTCACGAATTCTATGGTAATTCTAAAACTTATGAGGCACTAAAAACCCTAGATGCAATAGCAAGAAAAGGTAGATCATTAGGAATTGGCGTAATTTTTGTATCTCAAAATTTGGAAGATATACCTTCTGGCATCAGCAAAATTGTCAATACAAAAATTTTCTTCAAGGGTTATTCACAAAAAGATGTGCATAAGATAATAAACGATGATGCTCTAGCTCCAGGCTACGCAATTTCCAAAATTTATGGGTTAAATTTTGTAAATTTAATAAAATTCCCGTTGCCATTAGGGGGTTTATATGAAAAATGAAGAAAACGATATTAAAAATCTATTAAAAGAATTATTATCAGAAGAGGAATACAAAACTTTAGAAAGAGCTTTAGATTATGCAAAAAAAAGGAGTGATTAACAAATGTTTGAACTTACCTATAAAAATTTACAAGTTAACAATATAGAAAAATACTCGGAAAACTATAAGGGAAATAATATATGCATATTAAAGGGACCTAATGATTCTGGTAAAACCACAGTTCTATCAATGATTAAACTAGCACTTTCAAATTTTAAACCAGATAATATTGATGATGAAATCATGAAGGAGAAGAGTAAAATAATTCTTAATAGCCCTGACTTTGAGATGAACCTATTTATTTCTAGCTACGATAACAAATTTAAAATTGAAATAAAATATGATAAGAAAAAAGGATATCCTGAGTATTATATTAATAACAAGCAAGAAGGGTATACATATTTAAGTGATAACCTTCAAATTCTATATGAGGTTCCAGGTGAACCGATAAAAAAATTAGAACGTATTATAGGCGATATTAAAGATGAATTATTTGATTATGAAAGGTTATTAGAAAAATATCGAGATTATATTTATAAGGCGTTTGAAGACTTGAAAAATTATGAAGAATCGGAGGATAAAAAAAATAAATTAGAAAATAAGATAAAAGACTTAAATAAAAAATTAGAAGATTATAACTCTCTACTAAAACAATGTGAGAAAGAAAGCCAGGAAATAAACGATAAATATGTCTATATAAAATATAATAAATTAAATAATGATATAATTCTAAGAACATCAGAATTGGAAAGTATTGAAAGAGAAATTCAAAAACTAAAAAAGAAAAATAAAAGGATTCAAAGATCAAATAAAAAAATTAGAGATTATTCAAATCAGATCATTAATAAAAGTAATAATATTTATTATTCAATTATTCAACTTAAACCTTTATTCGATTCATTTGTAAAAAAAGACAACGTTTTTTATGAAATTTTTGAAAAAGAGTTATCATCATTAAACAGCAGAGAGGTTGAATCTATTTCTGTAAATTATATTGTTAAATTATACAGCTATTTAGATAATATAAAAGAGTTAGTGAGAACAGAACTTGAGAGGAAAGAAAATAGTAAATTATATTTACAATATAAAATAATTGATGAAATAATAAAAGTATTAAATAATTATATAGAAAATTTGGATATAAAGATATTAGATTCAAATGTAGGAGAATTACTCAAAAAACTTTATGTTGAAAAAGAAAAGTACAAAAGGGACATTGAGGGTGTCGAAAAACTTGAAAATTTAAAAAATGTTTGTGATAGCTTGATAGCTGAATTAGATGAATTAAAAAATTTGCTTAATACTTATGAAAAGGAAAAACAAATTGAATCCGATAGTATCGAGGAAAATTATGAATCACAAATTGATGATCTAGAAAATAGAAAGAATGAACTTTCGGATGAAATAGATTCGCTCGATAAAGAGATAATAAAAATAGAAGACAAATATAATGAAATTCAAAACTCTAATAAAATATCCGTATCAGATATTCCAGTAATTGACGATTCACAATTATCTAATCTAGAAAAAGATTTAAATAAATATAAACATATTTGTGAATATTATAACAATAAAATAGAGAGTTTAAACAGAGATAAAGACAATCTAATTAACGAGTTAAATAGATTAGAGACAATTAAGAAACCATCAACCACAATGACTAGAGATGAATTAGAATCGGAGTATCAAAGAGTGGATGAAGTTAAGGAAAAGTTAAATAAATATATAAAGTTGATTGATATGTTATTGAAATCTGATAAGCGCGGTTTTAACATTAATAATTCTGAAATAGAATTTTATGACAAACTAGGTAAGTACATTTCAAATATTCTTAAATATATTTATCATCTACATGAAAAATATTACCTATTAAATATTGATTTTATCAATCGTGAATATATCGTGCGTTTGAATGAAGAAATAGGTGAACAAAGGATTTCATTCATTTCAATTGGAACAGGAACAAGTGCTTTAAATGGGCTTTTAGCCAGAATGAAACAAGACACTTCAGGGAAAAAACAAATTATATTAGTTGATGAAATAGGTGATATGGATGAAAACAATTTAAAGAATTTAATAAAAATAGCTGAGGAAGAAGTAAAATCTAATAAATTGTTGTTATTACTTATGGCCAGACCAGAAAGTAATGATTTGAACGCTAAATCAAAAGCTATTTGTGATTCTTATAGAAATTTAAAGGAGGATGAAACTAATGAGTGAAGAGAAAAACAAGGATAATTTAATTACTAAATTTTTAGGGGATTTAAGGAAAAATCCAAACTATAATAAAATGAAAGTGATAGATTTATTAAAAAAATCATCATCAAAACGTTATGAATTTTTTAATAAACTAGGTTTGGCAGAAATCAATTTAAGTGAAATAGAAAAGGAGATATTATTAAATGAAAATTATTTATATAAAAAAGATGAAAATAATTATTTAATAACACTAAAGACTTTAATAAAAATAAAATATGATAATATGGATGAATTTTTAGATGATATAAATAAAAATTTCTTTACAGCTCCTTTTGAAAAGAATAAGCAAACGCTTTCTTGGGATGAAAAAGTAATAATTTTAACATTATTGGGATTGATGACTTTTGATAAAAGTTCTGCTTTTAAATTTGAAAATACAGAAAATGCAGAAGTTTTCAAAGAATGTGCTGAAAAATCTTTAAAGTTTTTGCAAAAAAATAATGTTGTAGATAGAGATATTACGATAGAACAATTATTCAATAATAATGTAAGGGGAGAACATGAAGTACAAGCTAAAATGGCAAGATTAAATGATGTTGGCGTAAAAACTAATGGGATTTACCATAAAGATATCAAATCTGGACATTATTTGAATATAATAATTGATAATAACATTAACAAAGATAATCTATATGCTATACTTAGATTAATTTTCCAGATATTTCCAGATAAACAAGAACTTATAGAATTATTTATGGATATATATAATAAACGGCATAAAGTTTTAAGTGACGGCGGACACATACCCTTATCTTTAAGACAACAATTCTACGATTATATTAGAGAATTCACTATAAATTAAAAAAATTGATTTCAAAGAACTAATGGATTTAATGATTATTGAGATATAAATTAACCTAATTAAAGAAATTTTTTTACTCTGCTTTGGAGTTTACTATAATCTTGGAAAATGGATAAAGTATTCGAATTTCATTATGGAGAATCTAGATATTCATAATTATTTTTAATTCACATTGTCATCGATTTTGAAAAATATAAAGCGGTATTATGTATGAAGAAGGAGCTAAGAATCGAAAGCCTTGTTATTAGGTTAGTGAATGTAGCTAGAAGCAGCCATTCTCCATATAAATGGAGGATTAAATTTAGAAACAATAAGAATAAGAAAACATAAACATGTTTAAGAAGATTTTTATTTTTGATAAGTATGTTGCATAATGTCTGACATATAACAGACATTGAAATATTATGAATTGATTGGGGATTTATGAACAGCCCCCCAATCAATAATGAATTAAGAGAAGGGATATTAGGATATCGGTCCTTTGAAAGAAACTGGAGCAAATACAACAGGCCCCTTGTTGAGAGGATGTTTAGTTTACTGGATGCTAATTCCCTCTCCAAATGGAAGAATTCCCTGGAGGAAGAGAATAAATGCAAGAGAGGGAGACCCTTCAAGGTGCCTGATGCTCTC
>Ga0079041_1000273_pt1 | contig 11145 bp, 3 predicted proteins | sample ECH_Bhost_MetaG_FD_76328 | JGI IMG/M metagenome (GOLD analysis project Ga0079041, IMG submission 76328) | Hot spring microbial mat communities from Yellowstone National Park, Wyoming, USA - ECH_B host_MetaG | ecosystem: Environmental > Aquatic > Thermal springs > Hot (42-90C) > Microbial mats ... | reverse complement strand
TCTTTCAATTCCTTCTAGGATGCTTCAAAACTATGGACATGTATCATCATTTTCATTCTGCGGTTACTTTCAATTCCTTCTAGGATGCTTCGTATGGTGCTGTATTTTTGTCAAATGGCTTAATCTTTGACTTTCAATTCCTTCTAGGATGCTTCAAAAATTAGGATTGAAAACGGCGAAGTTAAAGTTATTTTCTTTCAATTCCTTCTAGGATGCTTCTTCGCCATATTCACGCATAATGTATTTATGCACACGTCCACTTTCAATTCCTTCTAGGATGCTTCGGCTGGATGTAAATGCGATAGGACACCAATCTACAATCTTTCAATTCCTTCTAGGATGCTTCACTTTTGGACTACTTCCCATTACTCTCGGCGTTAAACTTTCAATTCCTTCTAGGATGCTTCACCATTATCACTACGGGGATTATGTCCCCGTGCTTTTCCCCTTTCAATTCCTTCTAGGATGCTTCCCCTGGAGGTAGCCTCCAGGGAGTGGGACTATTTGTATTCCTTTCAATTCCTTCTAGGATGCTTCGTAGCGGCCTTCGTAGTAGCGGAGGCTGTACATCTGTTCAACTTTCAATTCCTTCTAGGATGCTTCGGAGAAGATGAAAATCGCAAATAAGGCTATTACTATTATCTTTCAATTCCTTCTAGGATGCTTCCCCGGCAAATCCAGTTTCGATGCCTCACTGTTAAGCATCCTTTCAATTCCTTCTAGGATGCTTCTAATTGTTTGTATTTCCTCCTTCGGCTTCTTCTTTGCCTTTCAATTCCTTCTAGGATGCTTCCAATTAGGGCCCAAAGAAAAGGCAGTTTTGGCCTACCTTGACTTTCAATTCCTTCTAGGATGCTTCTATAATCTTGCAAGTTGTGCAACTGTTCCAAATTTTACAACTTTCAATTCCTTCTAGGATGCTTCGGCAAGAAAAGAAAAAGCACTATTGAAGAGTGCATACTTAGACTTTCAATTCCTTCTAGGATGCTTCCTCTCTTTTCGGAGGTGTTCCCATTATGACGTCTACACTCTTTCAATTCCTTCTAGGATGCTTCCAGCATTGAAGGACTAAAGCCGTTAGCTAAATAGGTGGTCCTTTCAATTCCTTCTAGGATGCTTCTTAATGTTGAAGACGCATAGCTACTTTGTTGTATTTCATCTTTCAATTCCTTCTAGGATGCTTCATTGTGTAATTAATAATTGGCTAACTATTAACTAGTAATTCTTTCAATTCCTTCTAGGATGCTTCTTAGGCAAAACATTTATATACTCTTTTTCCCCTCTAAGTACCTTTCAATTCCTTCTAGGATGCTTCGTAATATTATGTTGGTGAACTAGGTGAGAAGTAGAAAAGCACTTTCAATTCCTTCTAGGATGCTTCCAAAGATGTACTAAATATGAAGTTGAAAGGAATTAAGGGCCTTTCAATTCCTTCTAGGATGCTTCAGAGGAGAGGTGATAAGAAGAGCAATTGAAAGATTACTAGACTTTCAATTCCTTCTAGGATGCTTCGGAAGAGACCAGGAGGAAGTTTCAGGGATTACGGAAAAATTCTTTCAATTCCTTCTAGGATGCTTCTTCGGCGTCTCTCCTTTCCAGTACGGCGTAGTCAAATACACTTTCAATTCCTTCTAGGATGCTTCTAGGGCGTGTTGTTATTCAGGTGACAATGGATGAGATTCACTTTCAATTCCTTCTAGGATGCTTCAACTAAGAACTTTTTTAATAAAGGATAATTTGTTTAATTACTTTCAATTCCTTCTAGGATGCTTCAAGAGGAGATAGCATCTAAGCATCTGGACTGGCCCAAGCTCAGGCTTTCAATTCCTTCTAGGATGCTTCGTATTAAGCCATATGTTGAAACCATACATGAGAGTATCACCTTTCAATTCCTTCTAGGATGCTTCGGCAAAAGGTGGGCAGCAATGAGAGTTGTTACTTTCAAAGTCTTTCAATTCCTTCTAGGATGCTTCGGAGGACGCGGAAAAATTGTGTAGGATCGAATACGGAAAGTTCTTTCAATTCCTTCTAGGATGCTTCATCTTTAACTCCGTCAACTTCATATAGCAGGGAAACACTTTCAATTCCTTCTAGGATGCTTCGGGAGTTAAGTTTACCTAAGCTTTCAATTCCTTCTAGGATGCTTCTTCTTCGCCTTCCTTGGTGCACTCCGCATTGTCCTCTTTCAATTCCTTCTAGGATGCTTCTACGTTAGGCAGAAATATCCCGCTCAGTTGACTGAAATCTTTCAATTCCTTCTAGGATGCTTCGACTTTTACGCTTACCAGGATTAGGTCTTCCATTATATCTTTCAATTCCTTCTAGGATGCTTCCCTACATACAATGAAAGGGATAACGTAGTCTTGCTAGTACTTTCAATTCCTTCTAGGATGCTTCTGCCCAATGGCGTTTTGAACGCCATTGGCAATTACTTCGCCTTTCAATTCCTTCTAGGATGCTTCCTTGTGAAGGTCAAGATGAACGGGAACGGGAAGAAGGTGACTTTCAATTCCTTCTAGGATGCTTCGGACGCCTTGGAGGCGTCCTCCAAGGAGTGGGAGTATTTGTACTTTCAATTCCTTCTAGGATGCTTCCTCAGGAAGGGGTTTACGTCTATATCCTTACACCGCCTTTCAATTCCTTCTAGGATGCTTCGTCATAATAGTAATTGCGGCTATGAGGCGATAAAATATCTTTCAATTCCTTCTAGGATGCTTCGTCAAGGTAGTTCACTACCGCATCAATGCGAAATATATTCTTTCAATTCCTTCTAGGATGCTTCTTGGAATAAGCCTGTAATAGCTTACCAGAAACGCTTTTGCCTTTCAATTCCTTCTAGGATGCTTCAAATGAGGGAGAATCGTAGAACTCCCTAACTGCAGACAAAGCTTTCAATTCCTTCTAGGATGCTTCAAGCATTATAATAGGTGAAAGAAGTGAGCGGAAAGAGAACTTTCAATTCCTTCTAGGATGCTTCTTTTTCGCAATTCTGCCTCCGGCAAGTGATATGCTGCTTTCAATTCCTTCTAGGATGCTTCATCTAGAGGCAAAGTCTTTGGTGACAACATCGGTACATACTTTCAATTCCTTCTAGGATGCTTCCACTTGGCTGAGTTGAGTCTGTACTTGCTGTTGTGCTTGGTCTTTCAATTCCTTCTAGGATGCTTCACAAGGACACAGAAAAGGGGCTTTATGACGTATCCCGTCTTTCAATTCCTTCTAGGATGCTTCAGTTAACTCGCGTTCTTCCGAGTTAACAGAAGAGAAGTTTCTTTCAATTCCTTCTAGGATGCTTCCCTGACCTCCGACTAGTCCTGTTCCTCCCACTGCAGTTCCTCTTTCAATTCCTTCTAGGATGCTTCCTGGAGAGAATAAAGCACCGTAAGATAAGACGTTGGACTTTCAATTCCTTCTAGGATGCTTCCAAGGGCCTGCCGCATCAAAAAAACCACGGCTTCTTGCCTCTTTCAATTCCTTCTAGGATGCTTCCTGCCCATCCGCATAAACCGCAGCGGGCGTAGTATTTGTCCTTTCAATTCCTTCTAGGATGCTTCGTCTAAAGTTTTCCTACAACCCAAAAACTCCCTAATTTTCTTTCAATTCCTTCTAGGATGCTTCATGAACGTTAGAAGTTTATACCGCATGTCGACGGCTTTAGCTTTCAATTCCTTCTAGGATGCTTCAAGGGCGAATTGGTGGGGGTGGTTGACGGCAAATTTCGCCTCTTTCAATTCCTTCTAGGATGCTTCATGGCTGAGATACCAATCCTGGGGCACGAGGGACAAGGCTACTTTCAATTCCTTCTAGGATGCTTCTGAGTGGGTATTATCTATTTGCTGGACACACCTCTAAAACCTTTCAATTCCTTCTAGGATGCTTCGTTAACGTACCAGGGATTGTGACGCACTCTAACTCCACCACTTTCAATTCCTTCTAGGATGCTTCATAAGAATAATAAGAGTAACAAAGGTGGTTGAAAAATGGACTTTCAATTCCTTCTAGGATGCTTCTCATCCTAACGCCCCTTCCAATTTCTGCAGTTGCAGAGAGTTCTTTCAATTCCTTCTAGGATGCTTCGGAAGGAAAAGCAGGAAATCCTAAAGACTCTTCTGGAAAACTTTCAATTCCTTCTAGGATGCTTCAAGTTGAAGGGGAACAACAGGGAGAAACAGACGTTATTATCTTTCAATTCCTTCTAGGATGCTTCCTCAAGTGTCCTTTTGTTACATTTATAGCATTTATGATAATCTTTCAATTCCTTCTAGGATGCTTCGGACTGTGTTCGTTTGGCATCCTCCTCATTCGAAGGACTTTCAATTCCTTCTAGGATGCTTCAACATAAAACACATGACAAGGAGGAAAAAAAATAAGCTTTCAATTCCTTCTAGGATGCTTCCGACATTGTCGGTAAACCGAAAGCGAACTACTATGATAGCTTTCAATTCCTTCTAGGATGCTTCATAGAGGGAGCGAAAGGAAGGGCGATAAGTGCAATTATCCCTTTCAATTCCTTCTAGGATGCTTCATCCAACCTTTCGTCGTGAGTGCTACGATCGCAATCGCTAACTTTCAATTCCTTCTAGGATGCTTCAGCTGGCGAAGTCACATAACGCAAGGATTCAAATTTTTCAGACTTTCAATTCCTTCTAGGATGCTTCGACGTCGAGGCTTTCATACCGATCTGGTTGGCGGGGAAGCACTTTCAATTCCTTCTAGGATGCTTCAGTGACGATGCTATATTGGTAACGCTTAGCTCCCCAGATCACTTTCAATTCCTTCTAGGATGCTTCGACGATGACGACTTAAGGGCATTATACGAACAGCTGAGGGACTTTCAATTCCTTCTAGGATGCTTCTTACAAGTACATCAAAGACGACAAAGAGGTAACATATCCTTTCAATTCCTTCTAGGATGCTTCATGGCGTTCAAAACGCCATTGGGCATAAGGGTACCATAGACTCTTTCAATTCCTTCTAGGATGCTTCCTAAAATTGAATATTTTTGGTTGTATTTGTGTTAAAGTTCTTTCAATTCCTTCTAGGATGCTTCTTGACGAGGGCTCCACCGTGGAGCCCTTCGGGCTAATACTCTTTCAATTCCTTCTAGGATGCTTCACGGACTATTACGTTGACATAAAGAGTAGTAAATATACTTTCAATTCCTTCTAGGATGCTTCTAAAAAAAAGATCATGGTTTTTTCTCCTTCTCACTTGGAAGCTTTCAATTCCTTCTAGGATGCTTCTCAACCTTTGCCCAAGGTTTTTGTGGATGGGTATTCACTCTTTCAATTCCTTCTAGGATGCTTCAAAGACCACCTCCACCCAAACCAGAACCACTCCCAACACTTTCAATTCCTTCTAGGATGCTTCTCGACCTTCATATGCAGGATGAGTCCAGTGACAACTTCCTTTCAATTCCTTCTAGGATGCTTCCCCTAACCTTTGAGCTGCACATCTCTGCAGCTTCGCCTTTCAATTCCTTCTAGGATGCTTCCCCAGATCGGCTCCTGTGCTGTTCCTCGCGTATAAATCTTTCAATTCCTTCTAGGATGCTTCCTCCACCAGCACAATTTTGGCTTCAGCATAATTTTCTTTCAATTCCTTCTAGGATGCTTCCCCTAACGCCCTTTTTCTGGGTAGCTGGTACATTTATTTCTTTCAATTCCTTCTAGGATGCTTCGTAGGCTCATCGTTTACTCACCATTATCATGATAATTACTTTCAATTCCTTCTAGGATGCTTCGACGGCAACCTGGAGGTTGCCTGGGGCGTCGGCGTCACCCACTTTCAATTCCTTCTAGGATGCTTCAAGGAGTTCTTCGGCCTGGGGGTGAACAAAAATGTAGCCACTTTCAATTCCTTCTAGGATGCTTCTCCTAATCCAGCCAAACCACCGAGGAGTTTCCCTGACCCTTTCAATTCCTTCTAGGATGCTTCATCTTTTGTTAACTAATTGCTGAACATGTAGAAATTGTCTTTCAATTCCTTCTAGGATGCTTCCAAGAAAAAGGCCTGGTTAGAATCGGGGTAGAGATAAACCCCTTTCAATTCCTTCTAGGATGCTTCAAGCGAAAGGAAAGCGAGAAAATACATGGAGGATTGCTGGCTTTCAATTCCTTCTAGGATGCTTCGACGTTGAAAAAGAGCCGTGCAAACGTATAGTAGGTAAGAACTTTCAATTCCTTCTAGGATGCTTCGGCAGGTGAAAAAAATGGGCTTGTTCAATAATAATAAACCTTTCAATTCCTTCTAGGATGCTTCTTCAGGGAAATCCTTGGTCAGGAGGGTGAGTGAGATGGCCTTTCAATTCCTTCTAGGATGCTTCATACCCACCCGTCATAACTAAGGGGGTGAACAAAGTTGACTTTCAATTCCTTCTAGGATGCTTCGAAGGGAAGAGCCTAATTATCAAGAATGTAGAAAACTCAACTTTCAATTCCTTCTAGGATGCTTCTTAAGGCTATGCATAAAGAGGGGAAAATAAAGTTCGTAACTTTCAATTCCTTCTAGGATGCTTCTTCATAAGGGAGGTGACTCACCCATGATTCTCGGAGATCTTTCAATTCCTTCTAGGATGCTTCAACAGCCTTAGCCGAGTGTGAAGGAATATGCGAAGAGAGCTTTCAATTCCTTCTAGGATGCTTCATATACTGCAGACACTACCGTTGTCCTAATTCTCAAAATCGCTTTCAATTCCTTCTAGGATGCTTCGTGAGGGGAGGCCTCTCTGCTGAAGCATCCTAGAACTTTCAATTCCTTCTAGGATGCTTCTGTTTTTGGTTTGCACATCGCATTCGTCTGGATGTTTTTCACTTTCAATTCCTTCTAGGATGCTTCACAATCGAAAGGATGGAAGCGGGCATATTTGCACTCAGGACCTTTCAATTCCTTCTAGGATGCTTCATGTGTAAACGTCGGGATCGAGATAGCGATAGATGAGGACTTTCAATTCCTTCTAGGATGCTTCCACGGCAGAAGCCGACAGCAGGGCAGGAAGAGTCTGAGGACCTTTCAATTCCTTCTAGGATGCTTCCATAATATCCCAAATGAATAGAGATTATCAGCTTTTCGCCTTTCAATTCCTTCTAGGATGCTTCAGCAATGCTTAAGCCTTTTACGTGCCTTGGAATTAGCCACTTTCAATTCCTTCTAGGATGCTTCAAGGGAAAGTATTGAAGGCGGATGAGATTCAACGTATGTACAACTTTCAATTCCTTCTAGGATGCTTCGGGTGTATAGTTAAACTATATCTTACTCTGCCATTTTCTGGCTTTCAATTCCTTCTAGGATGCTTCCCATCACAAGTTGTATAAAAGTATTTTTTGCCTGTAAATCTTTCAATTCCTTCTAGGATGCTTCCACAGAAGGGACAATATGAGATAGGGGAATGGATACACTACTTTCAATTCCTTCTAGGATGCTTCATATTTTTTTGGAATATGCACCTACGGCAACGTTCCTTACTTTCAATTCCTTCTAGGATGCTTCGAAGATATATTAGGGCAATTTGAAATAGCACCACCAACAGCTTTCAATTCCTTCTAGGATGCTTCTTATCCCTTATGCCTTTTATTTTGAAACTGCATATATTTCTTTCAATTCCTTCTAGGATGCTTCGTAGTTGACGGAGTTGAATGTGAGGAAATGCGGTCAATCTGGGCTTTCAATTCCTTCTAGGATGCTTCCGCGATATTTTTCATGCAATTGCTAAGGAAATACAAAAACTTTCAATTCCTTCTAGGATGCTTCCTCTACCAAAAAACACATTTTATCCATTAACTTTTTTCTTGTCTTTCAATTCCTTCTAGGATGCTTCAATTGAAGTGCTAATGCACGTAACGGTACTGTATAAACTTTCAATTCCTTCTAGGATGCTTCATCAAAATTACTATATGTTAATGCTAATTTATCCACAACTTTCAATTCCTTCTAGGATGCTTCGCATAACAGTGATAAGATGAGTCAAGTACAAAAAACAACTTTCAATTCCTTCTAGGATGCTTCGTCTACGGCCCAGTACTGGAAGAGCTAACCAACTGTGAGCTTTCAATTCCTTCTAGGATGCTTCTTCCTGTAGTGCTAGTGGTGGATGTAGTGCTACTAGTAGTACTTTCAATTCCTTCTAGGATGCTTCTGGGGATCACGGTTAGCGGAAACCCTGGGGCATATCAGCCTTTCAATTCCTTCTAGGATGCTTCTCATTTTGAGTGGAGGAGGACAGGAATGGGCGGGATCTTTCAATTCCTTCTAGGATGCTTCACATCTAACGCAAATCCGCTATTAATTATCTCGTTTAAATTCTTTCAATTCCTTCTAGGATGCTTCGTATAGCCTCCAATACGTTATATGACGATGCTAGTTCCTTTCAATTCCTTCTAGGATGCTTCCTTTTGAAATAAACCCGGTACATCCCCGTAGCCACCTTTCAATTCCTTCTAGGATGCTTCGATGTTTTATCTCCCGCCAAGCCAGGCAACCGAGATAAAAACTTTCAATTCCTTCTAGGATGCTTCAAAAGTGGAACTGAAAGAGGATTTAGTAAACAAGCTAGTTCTTTCAATTCCTTCTAGGATGCTTCAAGCAGGGGCATACCCGGTAGCACCACAAAGAAAATCTTGGTCTTTCAATTCCTTCTAGGATGCTTCCTCAAGGAATTTCTTCAGTTTTTTCTTCGGTTTCTTCCTTAACTTTCAATTCCTTCTAGGATGCTTCATAAAGATGATTTCTTTAACAAATCTATAGGCGATATAGACTTTCAATTCCTTCTAGGATGCTTCAACTTTTTTTGGAGTTTTGTGAGTATTTCGATGGATACCCAGCTTTCAATTCCTTCTAGGATGCTTCATCGCTCTTTTCCTCCCTATTCCCGGCAGTTTCACTAACTTTCAATTCCTTCTAGGATGCTTCGTGCACTAATTAATTTCTCCTTTGCGTTCCAGACGTTAACTTTCAATTCCTTCTAGGATGCTTCGGGATAGATAGGGATGAGGTGGTACAATGGCTTAAGAACAACTTTCAATTCCTTCTAGGATGCTTCCCTAATTCCAGGAAAACTTGAGGTGGTGATGTAACAAAGCTTTCAATTCCTTCTAGGATGCTTCGAAGAAACCCAAACCCCCCTTGAGGGGGTCAAAATGTTTGTCTTTCAATTCCTTCTAGGATGCTTCTTCATTTCGAGTACATAAGAAAGTATCGTTAAAACAACTTTCAATTCCTTCTAGGATGCTTCCTATACGTCCGCCAGTGATTTTGGCGGACAATTGCAATACTTTCAATTCCTTCTAGGATGCTTCTTTGTTTTTATTTGATTAACAGTTAGTAACCGATAAACCTTACTTTCAATTCCTTCTAGGATGCTTCTGAGGCACTAAGTGCCAAACGAAGTGAGGCACTAAGTGCCGAACTTTCAATTCCTTCTAGGATGCTTCTCCGGTATCAATGCTATTAACATTACTAAAAGTTTGTAAAACTTTCAATTCCTTCTAGGATGCTTCAGATATACTGTTTGTGAAAACAAGCATGCGGTGTTACTTAACTTTCAATTCCTTCTAGGATGCTTCCATGTTGAAAAGGGAGACGGCCTGTACTTTATATATAATAATACTTTCAATTCCTTCTAGGATGCTTCATCCTTTCATTCCCCTACCGCCGAACGGGGATGGGAGGATTCTTTCAATTCCTTCTAGGATGCTTCCGAGGAGGTGGAATAACCCCTTCAGGGGGGGAAGCCCTGGTCTTTCAATTCCTTCTAGGATGCTTCAGCAATGGCTCAAAAAACGGCACCCTGAATTATTAAAAACTTTCAATTCCTTCTAGGATGCTTCACGTGGAAAACTGGTTGTGCCAATTTTCTTTCGGTTGCTTTCAATTCCTTCTAGGATGCTTCCTCCACCTATTGCCCCTCCCAACAAAAGTGGCTTTAGGTACTTTCAATTCCTTCTAGGATGCTTCATCGCTATTGTTTATTCCTGTGCTGGCATTTATTGCGTAAACTTTCAATTCCTTCTAGGATGCTTCTTAACCATATATAATGGTTTCGAGGTAAAAAATACAACTTTCAATTCCTTCTAGGATGCTTCGTTTTAATTACCGTGGGAGCGAGCTACCACAACTGAAAAGCTTTCAATTCCTTCTAGGATGCTTCCTTTTATTTGTGACTTTCCGTCTCCTACTAATTCTAAATAACTTTCAATTCCTTCTAGGATGCTTCATCCATCCCCAGGCCGAACAACTACTTAATTTTATTATAACCCTTTCAATTCCTTCTAGGATGCTTCCATAAGCTAAAGTTGAAAGAATCTGCTCAGGAATTGAAAAACTTTCAATTCCTTCTAGGATGCTTCCACGTCCCTCTCGGTCAACCCTAGACCGTTATAAAACTTTCAATTCCTTCTAGGATGCTTCAACTTTATTATGGCCTCTCTCACGGCCCCGCTTCTGCTCAGGCTTTCAATTCCTTCTAGGATGCTTCGAGGCCCTAGGCCCGTTTGAGCGTGACATAATCCTAAATACTTTCAATTCCTTCTAGGATGCTTCATACAACTGCGTAGTTGTAGTCAAAAATTAGGGAGTTTTCTTTCAATTCCTTCTAGGATGCTTCCCTGTAGCGTAAGTGTCCCACTAGCACCAGCCAGCACCACTTTCAATTCCTTCTAGGATGCTTCAGCCGCTAAGAACTTTGGAGGACTTGCCTGAGCAGATAAGCTTTCAATTCCTTCTAGGATGCTTCCTGAGATAACGGCTGTATCGTCACAACGGCACTACCGTCCTTTCAATTCCTTCTAGGATGCTTCATCTTATTCGCCCTGGTTGTAGGCGATTCCTACAAATAGCTTTCAATTCCTTCTAGGATGCTTCAAGTCGTTCTTGACGATACGTTAAGGTTAACGTCTAACTTTCAATTCCTTCTAGGATGCTTCGCCGGCAACAACTCAGGTGCAACAATCGCAGTAGCTATCGCCTTTCAATTCCTTCTAGGATGCTTCTTTTGAAATTGTTCTATAGGTTAGGAGATATGGATGACTCTTTCAATTCCTTCTAGGATGCTTCACGGGATACCTTATAATTATATATGAGGTGGGATAATGACTTTCAATTCCTTCTAGGATGCTTCATCGGAATAGTGAATTCGATTTTATTGTTAAC
>Ga0079041_1000264_pt1 | contig 11214 bp, 16 predicted proteins | sample ECH_Bhost_MetaG_FD_76328 | JGI IMG/M metagenome (GOLD analysis project Ga0079041, IMG submission 76328) | Hot spring microbial mat communities from Yellowstone National Park, Wyoming, USA - ECH_B host_MetaG | ecosystem: Environmental > Aquatic > Thermal springs > Hot (42-90C) > Microbial mats ... | reverse complement strand
AATTTGGTTTACTGAAAGCTGAACACCGTATGGTTTGATACCATTTTCTGTCCCAGCGAAACTTATCAAGCTAGCGTTACCATAAGACCACATATAAGTATTGTTATTATGGATTAGCATAAATTGAACATTTTCATTTAGGAATATTGGATAATTTGCAATTATACCATCAGAGCTACCGTATGTTGAAAAACCAATATAATCGTAAACACCACCTAAAGTCATAGGTATACCGTTATTGTTATTGATAGCTCCAGCATTATACACTGGTATAAAGTCATAAGGAATCTTTGGTAAACTCGTTAGTAATGAATTGGGTAAAGACATATCATTAATGGTGAAATATACTAATTCTCCGTAAATATCTGGTATATCGTATATTGACGTGAATGGATAGGTATTGTAGCATGGAGTATAGGATTGTTTTACACCAAACGTGAATTTTATGCCATAGAGGGTATTTATCTCGAGATTTTTAGGCGGTATACTTTGGGTACTTGTCATAAAACTTGTAGTTGGATATATATATTGTACGTTGCCAATACCTGGCAAATCATTACTAATATCTGTCGATAGGGGGATATATGTAGGTAAACTTATGGAAACTATATAAGTGCTAGGTATTATTGTGGTGTCTACCTGAATTTTATCACCATATACATATAACGTTTCTACTACGTTTCTAGTGATACTGTACGTCGGTGCAGAATTCGGATAAGGATAATCTTGGTAAAATCCATTATAATAACGTTGTGCAAAATTATCTTGATTCGGATTACCCACACTATAATTCAAGAGTTTTATAAATATTCTATTTAGAGTAATTTCTACAAGTGTATTTGTATTAAATTCAATTGTATATTTACCACCTGATGGCAATACTAATAATCCTAAGTGCTGTAATTGAGTGGTATTATATAGAGGTTGTATATTACTACCAGATTGAGGAGTAAATATCGGCTCAACTTGAAAATATGGATTTACTGTTATAGATGGTAGTACGGCTAGTATATGCGATCACCATTATACTGTTATAAATAATACAACACCTATTAGGGCTAATATTAGTACTAACACCGCTAATGGACTTGTAAATAGGTTAGTAAGACTAACGTTGGTTTTACTTACATTAGTTGTGGTAGTCTGAGTAGATGTACTAGTTGTAGTCTGAGTAGATGTATTAGTTGTAGTCTGAGTAGATATACCAGTCGTAGTCTGAGTAGACGTACCAGTTGATAACGTTGAGGTGGATATAGATGATGTACTACTACTTAATAGGGTAGGTAATATGTGAGCATTAGACTGTAGAGTTTGGTTTACGTTAGAGGTTTGTGCTGGTACTAAGAAATTATTAATCATTAGTGGGACAGTATAGCCACTTAGGGGTTGTGACCCCAATAATAGTCCATACAGTTTAATACCGTTTTTACCTGCTCTTAGGCTTATAGCCCTTAACATAAAGTAAACGTCTTGGTTGTTATTGTTAAGTGCTGTAGCATATCCTATTTGCTCTTTAAAGAATACTGAATAATTGGTGTTTAACCCATCAGCGTATCCTAAAGTAGTAAAACTGCCGTAACTATATTGCCCTCCTGGTATCATTTGCATTGGGTTTACTGAGGAGAAATTTGAAACTGGTAACTCTGGTACAAAGTCCTGTGGTACTGTAGATGTACTGCTAAATACAGAGTTTGTTATACTTTCGCCATTTATCGTGAACTCGGGATAATTACCATATATATCTGGTATATCGAATCCTATAGTATACATAGAACCAGGTGCTTGAGATACTGCTACGGTATATTGAATTCCGAAAGGTGTTGTAATATTCCATCCCTGCGGGTTAATCACATTAGAATTAGTATAAAATGCTGAGCTAGGGTACACCATTTCCACAGTAGCATTATAATAGGTATTTTGTGCCTGTAACCCTACCTGCATAGGTATATATGTAGGTAAACTCACAGTGATTATTTGCTCGTTTGATAAACTCGTAGTATCAATAGTAAAGCTGTTACCATTTAGATACAAGGTCTCCGTCGTTTGCCTAGTTACTTGATATCCTTGTACTTGGCTAGTGGTTGATAATGGTTGTGTAGTATTACTGGTCTGTTGATAGAAAGTGTCCTGATTAATCTGCGATTCGTATATGTTAGTCTGTTGTACCGTAAATGTGCCTAATGTTAGCTGTAAGAACGTTGTGTTTGAGAACTCAAACGTATATACACCTCCTGAAGGTAATTCGACTATTGGTATTGTCTGAAGTGTAGTTGTGTTATACAGAGGGTTGTTACTACCTGTAGCTGTTTGCACTGGTGTAGCTATCTGTTGTACTGGAAAGCTGGGGTATACAATTTTATATGAGACTAGGCTATACATCACATAGTAATCCACGCTTACCAATAAAAATAACTACGCTAAAAAGGCTCATGCTCATGACCCAATTGCCTTATATATAATAATATGCTCACATTAAAATGAGCATACATGAAAAACCAAACCTCTAACCAAAACCAAACCCCAAATAAAAGGGAATCCCTATCCAAAAAATTAAGTGATATAAAGCAGACCGTAGCGTTACCCGTTTTGGGTAACGTTAAGATAAACATAGATGATATCCAAGATATCCAGTTAGTAAACGTGAACGGTAAAACAAAGATGCGAATAATATACAGTGCCGAAAACGGTGAGGTAAGATACACCTTACTAGGTGCTGTATTTATTGACCAGGTTACCGAGTGCGTGAAAAACGGCAAAACACTTGAAATAATAAGGCATACAGAAACATTAAGGACTGAGGTGCTATGTGATTGAGTAGAATGACAGAAGACAAAGAGAAACTAATGGAATGCATAGGTAACGCGTTAGCTGGAGAGGTTAGGATTTTATACGGTAACCGTGTTAAGGTGATTGGTTATGACTATCAACGAAAGGGAATACTTGTCGAGTATTTAGACAACAGAGAGATAACCATAATAAACAGAATTCACGACATAAGGCGTATAATCTAAAGCTTTTTTTATACTCTCCTTTTATGTTGAGGTGTTATAATGGGTAAGTTTTCTTCTGAAGATAAACGTAAGCTATTTTATCAGGGTATTATAGACCATAGGGGAAACATCAGACTAGACCGTTTGAACGATGCTATACGTTTAGCAAATGAAAAACACCAGGAGATACAAAAGGCATACGAAAAATTAGTTATAGCAAAGGGGTCACAGAATCTGTTAGGTATCAAAATAGGTGAGTGCCATATTATAGGAATATTAAATTATAAGGTATACCTGAAATGTGGTGAGAATATAAGAGAAACGGATTACTCTTTTGTAATTGATTACATAAAAAATAGTACTTACGTGGAAAGGGTCTAGTTTTTTGCTATTTATACCAAACCTGCTGAACTATTTTGTATTTGTCTCTGAAGCAGTGGTTTCTTAAATTCAGTTTATTTAATACCTGCTGAGATTAATACAGCATAACAGTGCTGTACGAATTTTTACCTAAATTTTACTGTTTATGGACTTTCTTGTATAACATTGCCCCTAATACTCCTCCAAACAGCAGAATGGCAATAATCCATAATAAGGCATTACTGTTAGCAATTCCCTTAACACTTGTCTGAGTTGTCTGGAGACCACTGTTATTTATGGTAATATACGCCTGATTATACGGTATATATTCGAAAGTAAATTGAGGAGTGAACGCTATACCAGTAGGGGTATCATTATAGCTGTCTAATGTGCCATTTACATACCATCCTTGTTGAGTATAATTCTGGTTTACCGTAAACGTAGTGGTGTAATTTAGGTCTAATATTACTCCTGAAGTGTTTTGAGGTGCATTATTGATACCTAACACATTATACGGTATCGGTACAAAATTACATGAACTACCGTTCACTGGTTTCCATATATCTGGTCTAAATACTATGGTATTTTGTGACGCGTTACATATTGGGTTACCTGGAGGTATATAGTATACGTTATTATTTAGGTCTATTAGTATCCCTCCTGCTGAAGTACATTGACCTTGTTGTAAAACCACACTGGTATTGAACTGTGCATATCCTTGAATAGTTTGTCCATTGACACTGAAACTACCTCCTGCGAATATAGGGAAAACGTTAATGTTAGCCGTATTCCCTTGTTGATATAATTCATTTAATATGGTAAATAATAACTGACTCTGCTGATATGCTGTACTGGGATTACAGTTGGGGAAATAGATATTGAAAACCGTACCTTTGAGCAAATTGTAAAGCTGTGCCTGAGTAAAGCCCATGTTATGATAGTAGTTGTATAAGTCTTGTGCGTAGAGTGTTAAATTAAGGTTTTGTAAGAACTGTAGGTATTGTATAATACCACCGAAATTAATATAATACCCTGTATAACCATTAGGCGTGCTTACATACATAGCTGGAGTATCTGACTGATTGAGGTTTATCAACACTGCTATATTATTTCCTACACTGTTTACGCTCACTGGCTCCATAGATTCTGATATTTCCACAGAACTGCCGTTTATTTGGGCATTAATACCACTAATCTGAACTACACCTATACCGTTATTACTTCCATACTGTTCGGCTAACACAAATGGTAAAATGTCTATAAGACCTAATGGAACTTGCTCAACTATCACGTTGTTGAAAGTTATCGTGGTGTAGTTATTAGTGTTTGGATTATATGCTACATAACTCTGTGTAGGGTCAGCAAATAATACCACTAACGTGTTAGTTCTACCAAATGCCTGGTATTGTATGCCAAACCCTACGGGATACGGTATATAATTAAGGTCACCGAAATTGCCTAACGGGTATATTATTATTGGTTGAACATTACTTATATTCGTATTGTATTGAACTGAACCAGTCTGACCACTAACGTTGTTTATATATGAAAAGGTTTGGGCATAGGCTTGAGCCGAATACACTATGTTCTGTATATACGGGTTAAAGCTCTTTGTTATATTATTGATGATGTAATTCTGATAACTTTGCACAGACCCAATATACGCGTAATAATCATTGTAGTTCAACGCCAATATCCACAACAAATCGTATTTTATAGCTGGAGTTATGTCCACGTTAAAGTTGTTGGTTGTATTTACTATTGCATCATATAAATCGGCAAATTCTCTTACAACATCCGTGAACTGAGCCTCATCTTGGTTAATCAGTTCTGCTACTCCTGTGGTAGTTATAGGTTGTACTGGTTTGTTAAAGTAACTAAATGCCAAACATCCTAAGAAGGCTCCAGCTAACAGACCACCTACGGCTATACCTGTAGGTGGAAAGTCTCCAGTGGCTAATATAACTCCTCCTTCAACTAAACTGCTAAATCCAAACCCTACCTCTGCTCCTTGAATACAAGTACTTAATACGTTACTACTCATTTACATCACCTATTAGTACGGCACTATTTTTGGTTTTACTCCACCATATATAATGAGTGATGAACCACTGCTGCTACTTGAGGAACTACTGCTGCTTGAGGAACTACTACTGCTGCTTGAGGAACCTCCTGATGTATTCACGGTTGCAACATTATAGTTAAGCCCCTGACCCATATTACCACTATACGTTGTACCGTTAATAGTTAAAGTGTACTGATAGCTACTACAAGTATTATAGTCTTGGTCGTTTATGAAATTAATCGCTGGTTTACCGTTTACAATAACAAATTGGTTAAAGCAAAAGACTGGTGCTGGATTTGTGCTAGGAAAGTTTTCAAGCGGGTCAGCTGTCCCAACAGCTATCAGCCATCCATTACCTACATTTACACTACCAGACTGACCTGGTGCTATAATGACCTTTTGATTATTAAACAAATTGCTAACATTAGACAATACTATGTTATATTGTGTGTTATTAGTTACCGTTAAGCTGATTGTTGGGGCTAAGTCTACTTTTGGCACTACAACTACTTGATTGCCGTTTGAAAATTCGTAGTTTAGTATGTATGGATAGTTGTTATTAGCATTATTTGGTGGATAAACGTATATGGCACCGCCTACTGAAGTGCTAGGGGCTACGGGTAATGGTATATTGTACTGACCTGGTTGTATAGTACCTGTTATCCATGTTACACCTTGTGTGGAGTTGCAATATTGTACATATTCTGATGATATAACTATTTGTACACTAGTGTCATAATTGTTGTTAAAAGTTACGTTATTCACACTATAACAATTGCAATTTGGGCAATAACACTGTCCACTAATACCTTGTGGACAACTACATGATACAGTACAATTACCAGACGGTGGGGCTACATTACCAGTACCTCCACTACTTGACGGATATGAACCAGAACCAGATGAATTAGTAGGCACAGTTGAACTACTACTAGTATTACTAGTTGATGAACTCGTACTACTGCTAGTTGATGAACTCGTACTACTGCTAGTTGATGAACTCGTACTACTGCTAGTTGATGATGGTTGTGATGATGTAAAAGTTCCAGTACTTGAACTAGACCCGTTACCACTTACTACAGTACCTGTTACTGTACCAGGTTGTGAACTTTGTGTACTAGTCGTACTGGTAGTAGTGGTTGTACTTGAGCTAGTAGATGTACTAGAGCTTGTAGGCGTACTCGTACTTACTGAAGTACTGTTTTGTATAGTAGGTATTTTCAAATACCCTTTCTCATAAGCATAAATAACGCCTCCTGCTATCCCTAACCCTACAACCAACGCAATTACATCAGACTTATCCATGGTTATCTAGTTTAAAAGTAGTTTATACGTAAAAAAAGTAAGACCTTAAAAAAACGCACAAATCATGTTGAGGAGATTATTTCTTTTGAGTATTATCTACTGTATTTTTTTGTAATTGCTCTATCTTGTCATTATCTATCCCCATAGCGTTTAATTTAGCCTGTGCCAGTAAAGCCATTTCTGCTATATTGTTTAGGTTTAACTTACTTAGTGAGTTGAACAATTCATTATATTGGTCTTGTCCTACTGTGTAAAGTCGTATCTCTATGTATAGGCTTTTCTTGTGTCCTATGATTTCTATTTTATTTATGTATCTACTAACATATTGATTAACTAGGTTTTGAACGTTGTTACTCATACATTAATGTGAGCATTTCGTTATATATATCGTTTGTCGTTTAGTCATCCTTACTTTCAACACTAAATGAGGGATTATTTCCTTTTTTGACATCATCGTAGAATTGTATAAGTGTCCTTAACGTTTTTATCATGTCTGCGGTTTGACCATTAGTACCGTTTACAATATCATAAATTATGTCCACTACAACGGCTTTGAATAGTTTACGCCTTATTGACCTGCTGAAAAAGGGCAATATAATAATCAAATCTGCTGCAACCGTAGTTATTTGACTTAATGTTGTCAATAAATCCATTATCTCACCAGTAACAGTTTATTGGTTACGGTGAAAACTATAGGGCTAAAAGCCATGAAATTAAGATGCCTTGACTTTAATACCACTACTCGTTTTGTCGTAAATCCATCAGGATAAATCATAATATCACCACAATTCTACTTTAACCCTAAATTATAAAGCGTTTCTCTAATTTTTTTGTATTCTTTACAATACGCCAAATTTTCCCTAACATAACTAATAGACTCTAATGTATCATTATCGGGCTTATCGCCTATCTTGTCCTCAACGAATCTTATAACCTCATCATCATTATTAGGCACAACTATAGGGTGTAAAGTACCGTGCTGATATGCCCCTATGATTTTAACCATACGCTCGGGTACTGTGAAACTATCACGTCTATGCCATTCTAAGTATGGAATCATAGGGTAGGCTATAACGGGCAAACCTAAATAAGTAGACTCAAGAGGTGGTAATCCAAAACCCTCATTTCCCGATAAGAATACAAATGTCTTACTCTGCATATAATAGGCTTTTAGGTCTGATTCGGTTTGTACACCAAACGGTAAACACTTAACATTAGGATTTTTAATTTGGTTACAAACGCTTAAGTCCCCTAAGACTAGTCCTTTGTGACGGGTCTGGTTAGCAAATTTTATGGTTAAATACGGGGTCTTTCTCACAAGACCGTAAGTTATAGCCATAAAATCAAAACGTTTCTCTACCTGTGGAGTCTTAGCATTTAGGAAATCTATCGGGATTTCGTGTAACACTGGAGGAAACCTATAATTCCTACTTAGGAATCTCACAAAACTTGATGCTGGTATAACGGGTTTGGGTATACTGTTGATAAAGTCTATTTCATTATTTTCCAAAACCCATTCGACTACGTAATATATCCACTTATACTTTTGATTTGAAAAAATTTCCATATTAAAGACTCCCATATATCCAGTGCTTTGTATATCCTTTAGGCAATACTCAAGAGTTTTAGCTACTTTCTGTGTACTTTTTGCTGGAAACGCGTAAACCTTAACCATTTTTGTCACCTTGAAATATATTGTACATCATGCCTATCGGCATGAATATCCATATACCCTAATCTCTTTAGGTCATCTAAAAGCTTAGGTGGAATTAAGTATAGCCTGAAAATCTGTATAGTCTTCTCATTGATAAAGCTAAGATGGTTTTTACCAATTAATTCAGCTCTTTGCATATGTATCTGCATATGTAAAAGTTTATTTGTTACTAAATAAGCACTACGCCAAAATTATAATCAACAACAGAACGAATATAATGATAACCACAAGAGGATTAGAAAGGTAAGAGGCTATAGAGGAGATAGAGGAAAAATTCACGTTAGAAAAAAAACTACTCATAGCTTAAACGCCTCACCTTACACTATTGCACCGTTACTAGCTAATTTAATTAACTGGTATAACCCGTAACCGATGAGTCCTACTCCTATACCGTTTATGACACCAGGGTTAGGGAATAATAACATAATAATTACTCCTGTAATAAGGTCTACAAAAGCACCTGAAGATTGTGACGGCATCTTATAAACTAAGTAAGCACCACCTATAATGCCTGCAGTGACACCGAGAGCCTCTGATAAATCAGTAGATAGCCCTGAAAAATTATATTGTCTTACGGTCTGGAGTACTTGACTCATCTAATCACCTCTGTACTGTAGCTGGTATAGTAGAATACCCTCCTGGAGTCACCATATTTCTGTATCTAGCTTTTGCCCTAGCCACAGCATTAGCTATCTCCATTCTGGTCTCCTCATTTCTCATAACAGAAGTCCACATAGATACGCCTTTTACATATCTGTCCTGAGCCTCTTGGTCTTTAGCGAATCTGTTCATAGCATTAGCATAATCGTTTATCATAGTAGGTATTTTGTTAATTAAATTGTTAAGAGCCTTCTCAGCTACTATAGATGGATTCCTATTACGGTATTTACCCATTGGGCATCTAAGATGTAATAAGAACATAGGTATTTAAAACGATACCTTAAAAATAGGTTATAACTTAAGGCGTAAAAAAAAATGTACAACTTAATCATCTACCTCTCTAGCGTTTACTGTTACACCACTGTTTTGTTGTGCATTATTTATAGCATAAAGGAATCGTTTTATTAGGTTTGGGTCGAGAATACTCATTTTATAGTTTACTGCATTTTTCACGTAGTCAAGAAATGTGTCATAGTATGTCATAATTCAGCTATCCACTCTCTAAGTTTTAACGCTAATGGTATATCTGCTAATAAACCAAATCCTAACATCACTAACACAACAGTACTTTGGTCTTGACTAGCCATATTTACGCTTAAACCTTGGTCTAATTGAGCTACCTGTTGATACTCCTGTACATGTGTGGCGTTATACACAACTTGGTAAAATCCTGCGTTACTAAATCCACCGTTTATGTCTGAGTATTGTAAATGCACTGCAAATAGCATACCGATAGCATACATTGATAACGGCAAAATTATCATACCTACTAGACCTAACGCTATAGCTAATATCTTAAGTATATCATAATGTTTTTCATGAGTCGTATTAGTTGTATTTTGGCTCATGGCATGATACAATTAACGCAATAGGTAAAATGTTAATACCTGAAAAAATTTATATATGCCCATGCTCATCTTGTTATTGATGACAAACCAAGAGGTATGTAAAAAATCAGTAGATGAGTGGAGAGCAAACGTAACTAAAAGTGCGGTAGAAAAAAACTGGAGAAAACTATTCTTTACCATAGATGAGTCGTATACTGTTCTGCATATCTGCAGTGATACGCTCAACGAAATGGAGTATAACATGTTACAAAGTTATGTAATGATGAACCTAGCTAAGTTAATATATGGTTATATCTACACTGATGCGGTGTTATATGGCGAATATCTATTAAGAATATTCGCTCGTGATGATGACTTACCAATAGATTTACTAGAGGAGATTCATAGAAAAGCAAACGATAAAAATGAGATATTAATAGATGAAATAAAATATTACGCCATAAAACTGGTCTCAGCGATAATAAACTACATTTACACACCATATTAAACCGTTTTTTAAACCCTACTTTTCGCCTACTCTCTCTTTGAGAAGTTTCATCATTTTGTCTACTACCTCTGGAGATAGATTAATACCTAAAAGCTGAAGTAGATTAGCCAATAATATGCTAGTGTCGTCCTTAACACCTATAGCCTGAGACCTCTCATAGTTTGCTACGGGGTCACCTAGATATTCTGGCAATAATTTAGCCACATAACCACCATACATACCCATTTCGCCATTAATTGCAGACTTTAAAACCTCATTACTCCATCTATCGCCGATACCTAAGAACATGCCTATCATACCTGTAGCTTTCTCTACATCTGCTTGGTCTGCACCATTAGCTAAGAGGGGTATTAAATAGTTTTTATAGAGAGAATAAGCGACTTGACGCCTTAATTTAAGAACCTCTAGATACTCATCAAGTATCGTAGGTTGTCTTTCTATCTTATCGTTATCAGTTTCGCCATCTCTTTTAACTATGTTGTTTAAGTTGTTTATAACCTGGTCAAGTTTGTCATTATCATCATTCGTTTTGTCGATTATCGTAACTTTTTTGTTAGGCATATGATTTAATCGGCTTTATGCGTTATAACTCTTTTGTCTGATATGAATACATGTTACTTAAAGAAACCTGCTTATAACCGTTTTTTAAATACGTTATGCATACGCATTACCTGCAAATATTGTTAGTATACGCTCTACTTTTACGACAGCTCGCGAGTTACGTCTCTTACGCTATCGCGATATCGTTAGTTAGTTAGCTATCTGCTGCACTCTACACCACACAC
>Ga0079041_1000259_pt1 | contig 11304 bp, 6 predicted proteins | sample ECH_Bhost_MetaG_FD_76328 | JGI IMG/M metagenome (GOLD analysis project Ga0079041, IMG submission 76328) | Hot spring microbial mat communities from Yellowstone National Park, Wyoming, USA - ECH_B host_MetaG | ecosystem: Environmental > Aquatic > Thermal springs > Hot (42-90C) > Microbial mats ... | reverse complement strand
TTGTCCGAATCACCACAAAGCGCTTTCGCTTCTTTCAATTCCTCATTAAAGGATACTGTGCCCCAAACCAGGGTGCTTTTTTACAAAACCCTAGCTTTCAATTCCTCATTAAAGGATACCAGTTGTTTACAGCAGTTACCACCTCAACCTACGACTTTCAATTCCTCATTAAAGGATACAAGAGAAAGAAGCGGTAAGGCAAATCAAGGCAAAAATAATCTTTCAATTCCTCATTAAAGGATACCGGAAGCGTTACAATATGGTTCTCTTGGATAGTTAAAAACTTTCAATTCCTCATTAAAGGATACAAGCCTCCAATGGTATGCTATCCTCTAATGGCTCACCAACTTTCAATTCCTCATTAAAGGATACAAAGGGCAAGTTTCAAGAGTTCGAAGAAAGTTATGGCAATCTTTCAATTCCTCATTAAAGGATACAGGCGGTGTGAGAGAGACCCGTCAAAGTGGCCTCTCACTTTCAATTCCTCATTAAAGGATACCTGTTACTACTGTCGTCGATAGTTCCGTTGACCCAAACGGCTTTCAATTCCTCATTAAAGGATACACGTAGGGCATCTTCAAAATGGGAACGGGCGGACACGAATCTTTCAATTCCTCATTAAAGGATACAAGAACAACGATTATGTTATTTGTGTGGAGGCCATACATCACTTTCAATTCCTCATTAAAGGATACCGTTGTTAACATTTCCCGGGTTGTTGTATACATTTCTTTCAATTCCTCATTAAAGGATACACGCCAATAATAAAAACCCATTTCCGCTTTGAAGGTTTGCCTTTCAATTCCTCATTAAAGGATACCTTCAGTCAAATTTCAGTGGATATTCTCATAGGCGCTTTCAATTCCTCATTAAAGGATACAACGCTATCAGTGTGAAGCGACATTTTGAAAAAATCTTTCAATTCCTCATTAAAGGATACTTGCACGATGTAACAGATATGTGGCCGGGTCACGTCTTTCAATTCCTCATTAAAGGATACCTCCAAGACGCACTCAGTTGAACATACACGCCTAATACTTTCAATTCCTCATTAAAGGATACGTGGGTACAGCCGCAGGCGACACAGTCGAGGTAGCGATAGCTTTCAATTCCTCATTAAAGGATACGTGAAGAAAACAACAGTTGTAGCGCTACCACCAAGCGAAGCTTTCAATTCCTCATTAAAGGATACGAGCAAATTTTAAGGCTAAAATTCAGGGACTTAGTAAACGCCTTTCAATTCCTCATTAAAGGATACCCTCTCTATAACCTATCTTGACAAGTGAGGCAATCGCTCTTTCAATTCCTCATTAAAGGATACGCGACAGTAGCGTCTATTTTTTCAAACCGTTGAGATATCTTTCAATTCCTCATTAAAGGATACTCATCCAGTGGTCAAGTGGGCAAAATTAGCACCAAGCTTTCAATTCCTCATTAAAGGATACTTGGAACGTTTAAAGTTCCAAATTTACGTTGTAAAGTACTTTCAATTCCTCATTAAAGGATACCCCATATGCAATATTGAACACGGTCAACCATGACCGCAAACTTTCAATTCCTCATTAAAGGATACTTGGTACAGTTGTTACGGGAGGCAGGCGCCTCCGACTTTCAATTCCTCATTAAAGGATACTAGTGCTGTAACTACTGGTGGATTTATTCCATCATTAGAGCACTTTCAATTCCTCATTAAAGGATACTTTTTGAAACTGCTGAATCAGAAGCAGAACCACTTGCACTTTCAATTCCTCATTAAAGGATACTCGCTTGTAACTTTTATGATTTTCCGCTCGATCCCTAGACTTTCAATTCCTCATTAAAGGATACTGGGCTTTTGAGCCAATCTAATCACAACCCGAAAAACTTTCAATTCCTCATTAAAGGATACTCACCCGGTGGCTGTGAACAGAATAACAATAAAAACTTTCAATTCCTCATTAAAGGATACTAAGAAAGATTGCAATTACACGAATTGCTTGTTCTGCCTTTCAATTCCTCATTAAAGGATACCAGTAGGTGTGTTTGTTGATTTGTGGGCTCACAACTATCTTTCAATTCCTCATTAAAGGATACTGCAGTTCAGGAGCACCATAACTGGCAGATTTACATTTGCCTTTCAATTCCTCATTAAAGGATACTGTTTATTCGCCACTTCTTGGCTTGTCTCTTCTCCTCTTTCAATTCCTCATTAAAGGATACATAGACCGCTACCACCATTTATACTGGAAAAGCTAATCTTTCAATTCCTCATTAAAGGATACCAGTAGTGTTTTACCCGACATGTACCTCCCAAGAATGTTGACTTTCAATTCCTCATTAAAGGATACCCTATGCCCTTTGACTACCTTTTTCCTTTAGACGGTAACTTTCAATTCCTCATTAAAGGATACCACTTGAAGCGCACGCTTACTCTTCAAGAAAAAGTCTTTCAATTCCTCATTAAAGGATACTTGAATCCGCGACACCTATCAACGCATACACATAACCTTTCAATTCCTCATTAAAGGATACTTTGTTGCATAAGTGGTATAACGCAAACATACAAGTTATCTTTCAATTCCTCATTAAAGGATACCACTACAGGAAAATACTTAGTATTTGTCAAAAATCTCTTTCAATTCCTCATTAAAGGATACCGCCGGCGGGTGAGTAGCATGAGCGAACAACAAACTCTCTTTCAATTCCTCATTAAAGGATACCACAAACGGGGGTGTGTTTGATGTACTTCGAGAGAATAAACTTTCAATTCCTCATTAAAGGATACAGAGAAGCCCTGAGCGCGTCATGGTCACACCACTACGCGCTTTCAATTCCTCATTAAAGGATACGAACGACTCGAAGCCGCTGATAAACGCGTTAACACCTCTTTCAATTCCTCATTAAAGGATACAAAAAGAGTATATCAAAGAAACTGGTGAGCAACCAGATGACTTTCAATTCCTCATTAAAGGATACTTTATGTTACCACCCAAAAAGTAAGGTATGCCACTTAACTTTCAATTCCTCATTAAAGGATACCTTGTAGAAAGTGATGTAACAAATTTGGTGCATTATATCTTTCAATTCCTCATTAAAGGATACCACAGCCTCCACCTTCAGGAATTGTTTGACCGCATTGTCTTTCAATTCCTCATTAAAGGATACCATACTGTGCGTATGACACTATGCATCACGAACGCGCTTCTTTCAATTCCTCATTAAAGGATACCCTATACTATGAAACACGTTTAGCAACGTATTGTAAACCTTTCAATTCCTCATTAAAGGATACCGGATTGACGCGATGCGGGTTAATATGGGTTTAAGAATTTTCTTTCAATTCCTCATTAAAGGATACCAGCCGCACCCGCTGCACCCGCAGCGTAAGGTGTTTTCTAACTTTCAATTCCTCATTAAAGGATACCTCAAAGTAGTTTACGACTATGCAAGCAGTAGCAAACGCTTTCAATTCCTCATTAAAGGATACAGAACACTGGTCACATTCGCAACGTAAGCACTCGCCTTTCAATTCCTCATTAAAGGATACTGGAATTTCGTGCGTGTTGCCCCTTGACGTTTGTCGCTTTCAATTCCTCATTAAAGGATACTCGTGGCTAGCTAGACCCGTCTCCACGAGATACCTCAAGACTTTCAATTCCTCATTAAAGGATACCAAACAATGCATAAATGTCGTTACTGTCGATGAAGCGGAACTTTCAATTCCTCATTAAAGGATACCCAATTCCAAGGGATGATGTGGATTAGGAAGTGAGTGAAACTTTCAATTCCTCATTAAAGGATACCTGTCATATCAACCCTTCACGGCTGTCACCGAACAACTTTCAATTCCTCATTAAAGGATACTTCATACGGCTACCTTTTCAAGCGGCTAACTGCGCTTTCAATTCCTCATTAAAGGATACGGGAAGAGAAGAACAAGCGGGCACAGAAGAACAAACACGACTTTCAATTCCTCATTAAAGGATACCTACCACAGAAATAAGTATAGGAACTCGGAGTATGCGCTTCTCTTTCAATTCCTCATTAAAGGATACGTATCATAACTACCCATGAAAGGTAGAAGAGGAAACTTTCAATTCCTCATTAAAGGATACTAGTTCGCAAGTAGACACACAAGCCTCGTGGTTTGAGGCTCTTTCAATTCCTCATTAAAGGATACCAAGTACAAGGCGCGCGGCATCCCACGTTAGGTGACTATCTTTCAATTCCTCATTAAAGGATACTTATGTTTTCAAGCCAAACCACCAAGTTTCAGTAAAAGCCTTTCAATTCCTCATTAAAGGATACCTACCACCCGGGACCGTGTGACTTGTCACGTCACCTGTGCTTTCAATTCCTCATTAAAGGATACCTCTTGTAACCCACTCGTATCCACAATGGTAACATTCTTTCAATTCCTCATTAAAGGATACCAATTAGAGTTGGAGATGAATTGCCTCTAAGTCTAGTTGTCTTTCAATTCCTCATTAAAGGATACTTTGTGAGGTTGTTAAGCTACCAATAGCACCAGCATCTTTCAATTCCTCATTAAAGGATACGAAAGATACGTACCCAACGCACCAGCTGAAACTTGGCTCTTTCAATTCCTCATTAAAGGATACCTCAAGGGAGTGGAATAAAGTGCAAGTTGGTGGGGATGACTTTCAATTCCTCATTAAAGGATACGCTTTCTTTGGGAGCCGCAAGCTCCGAAGCTTTAGCTTTCAATTCCTCATTAAAGGATACCTGAATGATTTGCTTTCTAGTATTTTCTATGGTGACTTTCAATTCCTCATTAAAGGATACGCGACAACGATAACTTAGTTAACGTTATAATAGACAACTTTCAATTCCTCATTAAAGGATACGATCAGCCTCGGGAAAAAAGAGCCACCTGTAATAAGACTTTCAATTCCTCATTAAAGGATACCATCCCTGCGATCTATGCGGGGATGTACTCGCTGAAGTCTTTCAATTCCTCATTAAAGGATACCGTCACTTTTAAGCCGCTCGACAGCTTTCGCAACCATTTCTTTCAATTCCTCATTAAAGGATACTTGTTGTCAAGCGCGCGTCCTATATTTCCTTCTAGTATCTTTCAATTCCTCATTAAAGGATACCAATACTTTTATGTTGTTATTAGTGGTGCGAGCTTTCTTTCAATTCCTCATTAAAGGATACGCGTCTTCCTCAGTGATTATATCACGCACTTCATCAATCTTTCAATTCCTCATTAAAGGATACCAACCTAACGCGCCAATATGATTTTGCAGGCGAATTATCTTTCAATTCCTCATTAAAGGATACAAAATGGATGCAGTAAAGAGATATGAAAGGAAGTATAACACTTTCAATTCCTCATTAAAGGATACATAGGTGTTAAAAGTGCAGAGCAACGTGTTTACAGTACTTTCAATTCCTCATTAAAGGATACGAGTTTTGTTGAAAGCACCTCTCCGAAGAGTGTTGCTTTCAATTCCTCATTAAAGGATACTGGAAGTCGATTAATGTCGTTTTTTATCACCTCTCTTCAACTTTCAATTCCTCATTAAAGGATACTGTCCTCATTGCCACCACTTTCGCGCTTTCTACTCTTCTTTCAATTCCTCATTAAAGGATACCCTCTAACGACAAAATATATCACCAACCCTAAAACACTTTCAATTCCTCATTAAAGGATACTCTAGGGTTAAAATTCAAGCACTTAGTAAACATAGACTTTCAATTCCTCATTAAAGGATACCAGTGTACTCGATTTCCAAGTTAACACCAGTTATCTCTTTCAATTCCTCATTAAAGGATACCAAGAAGCATATTCCCTGAGTCGACAGTGAGTATACTTTCAATTCCTCATTAAAGGATACCAACAACTGTGGCAATATTGAAAGTGTTCGGATTAGCTTTCAATTCCTCATTAAAGGATACAGAGGCGGCTCAGAGGCTACGAGACGCGGTAAAACCTTTCAATTCCTCATTAAAGGATACACGACATGAGAACAACGATTCTAGAAAAAACGCGCACCTTTCAATTCCTCATTAAAGGATACAGTACGCGGTGTTCACGAATTGTATCCCATCGAGCGCAACTTTCAATTCCTCATTAAAGGATACCTTCATCGTGGTATGCGTGGGCTCTTGTGCCAATCTCCTTTCAATTCCTCATTAAAGGATACAATGGCCTCCAACAACAACCCACCTTCTTAGTAAGCTTTCAATTCCTCATTAAAGGATACAAGGAGAGTGAGGTGGGGTGGGTGGTGGGTTGTCAAGAGACTTTCAATTCCTCATTAAAGGATACCGAATTGAAGAAATAGTCACAAAGAAGCCTGAAGCGATAAACTTTCAATTCCTCATTAAAGGATACTAACTTGGATTGGTCTATCAACTACTCCTGTGGGTTGTTACTTTCAATTCCTCATTAAAGGATACAAAAGAAGCACCCCTACATTCAGGAGAAGATAAGGCTTTCAATTCCTCATTAAAGGATACCCGAACCGCGTAGGGTCGTCTGTCGGCTCAGGTATACTTTCAATTCCTCATTAAAGGATACCAGGCTTCTCAGTTGTGTAGACGGTGAACTCTCCAAACTTTCAATTCCTCATTAAAGGATACACCACTCTCTCACCTCTTCAGAACACCAACAAACACTTTCAATTCCTCATTAAAGGATACTTATTGTGCTGAGCGACCCCTTCGTTGTGGCAGGTGTACTTTCAATTCCTCATTAAAGGATACAAAAGTTTTGTGGAACCCAGTCGTTTAATGCGAGCCGACTTTCAATTCCTCATTAAAGGATACAGAGAAATCGAGGGCGTGCTTCACCAAACCAAAAACTCCTTTCAATTCCTCATTAAAGGATACGTCACTGAACTGAACGACGGCATACACGTAAACCGACTTTCAATTCCTCATTAAAGGATACAGGCAGAGAGTAGCGCACAGGTCGGAGTGTCCTGTCTTTCAATTCCTCATTAAAGGATACACCATCCAGGAGCTTCGGCTCCTGGGTGAAATTGTACCTTTCAATTCCTCATTAAAGGATACAGAGAAGCAACCACACACGGGTCACGCTGTGGGAAGCAGTCTTTCAATTCCTCATTAAAGGATACTAGGTACGTCCCCGACGAAAACACTAAATCAGGTATCAACTTTCAATTCCTCATTAAAGGATACAAACTGGTGCTTAAAATTATAGTTAACCAGGTCTGAGTAGACTTTCAATTCCTCATTAAAGGATACACGCAGACCGCTACGCGCGCTACCAACCTGCTTATCTTTCAATTCCTCATTAAAGGATACCTGTTGATAGTACCAACTAGCGAGGTCGCTAAGCTCCCTTTCAATTCCTCATTAAAGGATACACACCGATTTGCAAAGAGACTATTTTGGCAGTAGCCTCACTTTCAATTCCTCATTAAAGGATACATAAGTTCTTGGGCTTCGTAAGGCGTGGAACTAGTCAACTTTCAATTCCTCATTAAAGGATACCTTCTACACAGATCATATATATCGTAGGGTGTCTGGACTTTCAATTCCTCATTAAAGGATACCAGGCTAAGCGCGTCTATGGGTGAAGAAACCATGTCATCCTTTCAATTCCTCATTAAAGGATACGGTATGAAAAAACGGGGGTGAGTTCGGGCGCGCTTACTTTCAATTCCTCATTAAAGGATACAAAACGCCGTTTGGCGGGTACGAGAGCGCCAACATCTTTCAATTCCTCATTAAAGGATACTGGGCTCCATTCTCCTTTCGGCTCGCATTTTTTCCATGGGTTCTTTCAATTCCTCATTAAAGGATACAAGGAGAGTGAGGTGGGGTGGGTGGTGGGTTGTCAAGAGACTTTCAATTCCTCATTAAAGGATACAGCTGTGGTGCCATGTGCTGGCACCCGTGGCTTGATGCCTTTCAATTCCTCATTAAAGGATACCGAGTATGACTGCCGCGGCAACTGGTTGGATCATAATTGCTCTTTCAATTCCTCATTAAAGGATACTCAAACTGACACGTGCGTACCCACTTCAATTTACACTTTCAATTCCTCATTAAAGGATACAAGTCTTGTACACCAGACGTCTGACCCACTCCCCTGGTCCACTTTCAATTCCTCATTAAAGGATACGAAACGACGCACCGTTGTTCAAAAAACCCGATGAAGACAGCTTTCAATTCCTCATTAAAGGATACCCTCTTTCGAGGCAGTTGCCCACCCCACGCCACTCGGCTTTCAATTCCTCATTAAAGGATACCGACTCCAAAAAAAAGGGTGGAGTTTCGCCCCCCGACACACTTTCAATTCCTCATTAAAGGATACCGCAAATGGTGTAGGAGGCACCTTCGGAATCGGTAGCTCACTTTCAATTCCTCATTAAAGGATACGAGGTAATGTGATTGGTATTGCGTATGTACCGTGTATACCTTTCAATTCCTCATTAAAGGATACTAATACGAGGTTACACAAAGAGCTGTACAGGGACATCTTTCAATTCCTCATTAAAGGATACCTCATACGCGTGTTCACAACCTCTTCCCCGAATCACCTTTCAATTCCTCATTAAAGGATACCACGCCTTCAGCAGTCTCACTATATCCCTCTCAGTCACTTTCAATTCCTCATTAAAGGATACAAGTGATGTCGATGAAACGGGTAAACAAATTCACGTAAGCTTTCAATTCCTCATTAAAGGATACCCGGACGCTTTTGGGGTCGAAACATTCGACCCCACTACCTTTCAATTCCTCATTAAAGGATACTGAACAGGTGCACGCGAGTAAGGGTGGGGACGAGACTTTCAATTCCTCATTAAAGGATACGCTATCACTCAAACTCCCAGAGTTAGAGGACACAAACTTTCAATTCCTCATTAAAGGATACAGGAGATTCTGAAAGGACCACCAAAGGAGCAGAAGTCTTTCAATTCCTCATTAAAGGATACCCCAACCGCCTACTGCACCACTACTTGGAAGATTATCTTTCAATTCCTCATTAAAGGATACCAGGTCAGTGAATTTTGGACAGCTAGGAGGTGGTATCTTTCAATTCCTCATTAAAGGATACCACCGTGCTAATGTACTTCTCCATAATTGTACCTAACTCTTTCAATTCCTCATTAAAGGATACTTACAGATGAATTTAACGTCAATTGTCTGGTTCACCTTTCAATTCCTCATTAAAGGATACACTATTCAGTCTGATACCTACAAGTTTGGTGTTACTTTCAATTCCTCATTAAAGGATACAAGCTTTTAGCGGTTCTATTGGTTGAACAATTGTTAGTTTGGTGTTACTTTCAATTCCTCATTAAAGGATACTCAAAGGCGCCAGAAGGTCATTATCGTGTCGTGGCTCCCCTTTCAATTCCTCATTAAAGGATACTGATATTCCTCCAACGTCTGGTCTTGGAGGTAAAGCTTTCAATTCCTCATTAAAGGATACTTGTTTCTTGGTATCCGTAATAGACTACAAGCAAAACTCTTTCAATTCCTCATTAAAGGATACCTCGCTTTGGGTCATTGAAAACTCTTTTGGCTTCTATCTTTCAATTCCTCATTAAAGGATACGAGAAAGAGTTGTAGCAGAAGTTCCTGAGTTGGTTACTGCTTTCAATTCCTCATTAAAGGATACGTCAAGCTGAACACCAAAGTATTGTCCTGTAAACATTCTTTCAATTCCTCATTAAAGGATACAAGTCCACAGTATGCACTGTTAGAAGTAGTTATGGCTTTCAATTCCTCATTAAAGGATACAACAACTTAACCCGATTGATAAAGCTTTCATACAAATAGCCTTTCAATTCCTCATTAAAGGATACCACTTGAAGCAAATGCGAGCGGTACGCCGTGTGTTTATGTCTTTCAATTCCTCATTAAAGGATACAAGTACAAGCGTTCAAGGTGATTGGACCAGGCTCCGTCTTTCAATTCCTCATTAAAGGATACACAATCTATTATATCACTAAGCAAACAGTTGAAATAACTTTCAATTCCTCATTAAAGGATACCACCATTACTAATATCAGTAATACTATTACTGATAGTATACTTTCAATTCCTCATTAAAGGATACTCTGAGTATTTACAAGAACAACTTAGAAACGCTCTCGCTTTCAATTCCTCATTAAAGGATACTCTGAGTATTTACAAGAACAACTTAGAAACGCTCTCGCTTTCAATTCCTCATTAAAGGATACTGGTCTAACCACGCCAATTATATACACGCATCTCAGACTCTTTCAATTCCTCATTAAAGGATACCCAACATTTCCGCAAGTCTAGATTTGCAAGCAGAGCATCTTTCAATTCCTCATTAAAGGATACTTGAAGAAGCAAGAAAGCTAACCAAGCACCAAGCACATCTTTCAATTCCTCATTAAAGGATACAGGTGAGAAGAGTGGTCAAGAGAAAAGCTAGACAGAGGCACTTTCAATTCCTCATTAAAGGATACCCCCGCGTGGGGGGTGAGTGAAATGTCCCAAAGGTTTATCTTTCAATTCCTCATTAAAGGATACAAAGGAGAATCAAATGGACAGTGTTTCCTCATATTCTTTCAATTCCTCATTAAAGGATACCGGCGCTGAGTTGTATACTGCACTCAAAACGATAGCGCACTTTCAATTCCTCATTAAAGGATACATGTCAAAGCGATGAGGTGAAATCTAAAATCCCAAAATCTTTCAATTCCTCATTAAAGGATACCAAAGAAGAACGGGTTGTCTATAACACCCAAACCGGCGTCTCTTTCAATTCCTCATTAAAGGATACAAGCGCGGCGAGATAGCCTTTGAGACCTGTTTTTGTACTTTCAATTCCTCATTAAAGGATACTAACGGGCACGAAAGCCTGAATTTTCACATAGTTCCTTTCAATTCCTCATTAAAGGATACTTGACCACCCCCTCGCTCTCAAAGTGTGGGGTCCCGCTCACCTTTCAATTCCTCATTAAAGGATACCCCAGCCACGTACCTCTTACATCGCGCAAAGGACGTTTACTTTCAATTCCTCATTAAAGGATACCAAAAGACCAGACATAATCCTCGTCTCTGAAGTTGTTATCTTTCAATTCCTCATTAAAGGATACATAACAATTGCGGCTCAAGAAAGCATTTGCCTCATTTTAACTTTCAATTCCTCATTAAAGGATACCCCTCCTGCAACCACGACAACAAAATCGAGCTGGTCTTTCAATTCCTCATTAAAGGATACAGGACAGGTGTTATCTGTGACGACGAACTCCTAGTCTTTCAATTCCTCATTAAAGGATACTGGTGTCCCTCAATCACCTCATTGTTTTCGTTCACAACTTTCAATTCCTCATTAAAGGATAC
>Ga0079041_1000232_pt1 | contig 11810 bp, 6 predicted proteins | sample ECH_Bhost_MetaG_FD_76328 | JGI IMG/M metagenome (GOLD analysis project Ga0079041, IMG submission 76328) | Hot spring microbial mat communities from Yellowstone National Park, Wyoming, USA - ECH_B host_MetaG | ecosystem: Environmental > Aquatic > Thermal springs > Hot (42-90C) > Microbial mats ... | reverse complement strand
ACTCGAATTTGCGGCAACTGAAATAAGAATCTTTCAATTCCTTCTAGGATGCTTCTTACTATATAGCCCCGGGCCAGGGCCTCGGCCAGGAGCTCCTTTCAATTCCTTCTAGGATGCTTCCAAATTAGCGTAATGTGACGTGCCCAGTTCTGTTTCAGAAAGCTTTCAATTCCTTCTAGGATGCTTCTATGTCGTTGAAGAAACGACGAGGCCGTTCGTTTACCTGCACTTTCAATTCCTTCTAGGATGCTTCGCAACTAGTTAGCTAAATGCTAAGCATAAACCTTAAATATAATCTTTCAATTCCTTCTAGGATGCTTCTACGTCGTTGGGTATGAGCCCAAGACGTACCGGGTGCATTACCTCTTTCAATTCCTTCTAGGATGCTTCAATGATATATACATGGGATAACAAAACAAAGATAAGCTTTCAATTCCTTCTAGGATGCTTCTTCTCATTTCTGCAGTAGTAGCCCTAACGTCTCTCCTGTATAACTTTCAATTCCTTCTAGGATGCTTCAACCTGTTTAATTACGCCATCCTCAGAAAAGTCATTATAATCTTTCAATTCCTTCTAGGATGCTTCTAAGTAGTAAGAGAGTAGAGGTGTTAAGCAGAGAATAGTTCTTTCAATTCCTTCTAGGATGCTTCCGTTTTACTCGGTGCGGGCATCGGAGGAGGGTTGGCGTTGCTTTCAATTCCTTCTAGGATGCTTCGGCGTTCATAACTCCCCAGAGGCCTAACGCAACTTTTGAACTTTCAATTCCTTCTAGGATGCTTCATGGAGGGGCACCCTGATCGGAAAAACAACCCGTTCAGCTTTCAATTCCTTCTAGGATGCTTCGACGTCAGTGGGGTCAACTGCCTTTTTGTAACGGATATTCCTTTCAATTCCTTCTAGGATGCTTCGAAGTAACGAGGGAGGGAGGGGTTTTCATCGAGCCTGTTACTTTCAATTCCTTCTAGGATGCTTCAACTAAAACGGAAAAACTGAACTTAAGGTTTGGAAGTAACCTTTCAATTCCTTCTAGGATGCTTCATCTTATGCTTAGTTAAATCTAGCTTATCATGAATAAAGACTTTCAATTCCTTCTAGGATGCTTCAAGATAAAATTGAATATCAGGAATGGCTCTCCCATGCTTTCAATTCCTTCTAGGATGCTTCGGGTCAAGTAATGTAAAGTGTAAACGAGCCTATAAACCTTCCCTTTCAATTCCTTCTAGGATGCTTCCAAAGGGTAAGAGTGCATAGACCGATCTAGTTGTCTGTCGGTCTTTCAATTCCTTCTAGGATGCTTCACAAAAGAAATAGTGGCCGCCCTCGAGTCGGTGTACAAGCCTTTCAATTCCTTCTAGGATGCTTCATCTCACTCACCCTCCGATGGGAAGACCTCCCTGAACACTTTCAATTCCTTCTAGGATGCTTCACCACGGAGTATACAGTATAGATAGGCGAAACAAAATCTTTCAATTCCTTCTAGGATGCTTCGGACGACTTACCCGCACCAGACTGGCCGACTATGTTTAGGCTTTCAATTCCTTCTAGGATGCTTCTTTTGAGGGCGGGAGAAATGATTCAGGTGTTTCAAAAAATATCTTTCAATTCCTTCTAGGATGCTTCATCTGAGACCGCAGGATATGAGTTAGGAACAGCACTTACTTTCAATTCCTTCTAGGATGCTTCCAATCAACTCTAACGTGGCGGGGTAAACCACGTTAGGGGTCTTACTTTCAATTCCTTCTAGGATGCTTCAGCGACCTTAAGAAATGGGTTGAAAGTGCAAGTAAGGTCTTTCAATTCCTTCTAGGATGCTTCTACCGTTTATCGTGTGCAGCTTTACGCTATTCTCGTTATTTTCTACTTTCAATTCCTTCTAGGATGCTTCGTATGCCTGCAACGAAATTGGCCAACGCGTTGAAGATGACTTTCAATTCCTTCTAGGATGCTTCCTTTTTGCTTAGCAAAAAGCTTAGCAAAAAGCTTAAATAGTCTTTCAATTCCTTCTAGGATGCTTCCGACCTAGAAAGGATCGTTTACCACTGTAAGGGAGGTGATGCTTTCAATTCCTTCTAGGATGCTTCTGATAATGGTGAGCAGACGATGAGCCTACGCGAAGTAATTCTTTCAATTCCTTCTAGGATGCTTCGACAGGGTACCTATTATGTGACAACATACTTCGCGATCCACTTTCAATTCCTTCTAGGATGCTTCAACAGTGAGGCATCGAAACTGGATTTGCCGGGACATGTAAACTTTCAATTCCTTCTAGGATGCTTCCACTACCTCCTCATCATCCTCGATGAAATACTTCAATTTTTCTTTCAATTCCTTCTAGGATGCTTCCTCAGTGTAGCGAAATTATTATTATTTTGCCATGCTAAGACTTTCAATTCCTTCTAGGATGCTTCAACTCCTGGTGATGTTACGATAGGTGTTCTATTTAGAATCTTTCAATTCCTTCTAGGATGCTTCCGCTCATCATTATCCATTGATGTCCTTCCAATTTTCGTAACCTTTCAATTCCTTCTAGGATGCTTCTTGGGAGGGGGGTGGGAAAATTGGCACAACCGCCAAAAAGCTTTCAATTCCTTCTAGGATGCTTCCAACAAGAAGATATTGGAATGAAAGAAGATCGGGCACTTTCAATTCCTTCTAGGATGCTTCCTCTCTTGGGGTCATCGAAACGGATGACCCCAGGGTGGCCTTTCAATTCCTTCTAGGATGCTTCTCCTGGTGATGTTACGATAGGTGTTCTATTTAGAATCTTTCAATTCCTTCTAGGATGCTTCTTGAATTCGCCAAACCAGTCGCCCAATCAGGTGTTCCGGTGCTTTCAATTCCTTCTAGGATGCTTCTGCCGTGCTTCGCCCGTGATGATAAAGACCGCTTTGTGTGACTTTCAATTCCTTCTAGGATGCTTCGTGGTGGTAGATGATGTAATCCCGCTAGTGGTTGATGCGGTCTTTCAATTCCTTCTAGGATGCTTCAACCGTTTAGCCTTTTCGCGTGTGCCATAGCTCTCATGGGCTTTCAATTCCTTCTAGGATGCTTCCAAGATAACGCTGAAAGTGAATGGATAGGATGTAGAACTTTCAATTCCTTCTAGGATGCTTCGACTTAGATGCGTTGCCTTTAAGTAAAACTGTAAAAAAACTTTCAATTCCTTCTAGGATGCTTCGCATAAATGGAAACCCAAGTAAAAGTATACTATGTCCATCACTTTCAATTCCTTCTAGGATGCTTCTTCTCTTCATTTCCTTTCACCTATTATACTTTCTGCTCTTTCAATTCCTTCTAGGATGCTTCCCCACCAAAACGGAGACGGGCTTATAGGCCGTGGGGCAGTCTTTCAATTCCTTCTAGGATGCTTCTTAAGGAAGTCCTGGAGAAACTACGTGGGTGAGAGCTCTTTCAATTCCTTCTAGGATGCTTCCAAAAACTTTGTTAGGTGTTCCTCGACGTTAAATTTTTTACTTTCAATTCCTTCTAGGATGCTTCATCCACAGACGAAAAAAACGGATATAGCCGAATTTAGAAACTTTCAATTCCTTCTAGGATGCTTCATCGGAGGTGGCCCCATAGGAGATTCGCTAGGTGATGCTGACTTTCAATTCCTTCTAGGATGCTTCAGCTCAACCTAGGACCAGGTGTACTCTATTCTCTATTTATTCTTTCAATTCCTTCTAGGATGCTTCTTGAGAAATTCCTTTGCTCATGTGCAGCTCCACGGTTATCTTTCAATTCCTTCTAGGATGCTTCAAAGCCGTAGCGGGACTTGCATGCGTCGGCTTTTCCTTAACTTTCAATTCCTTCTAGGATGCTTCGTTCATCAAGTTGTGTGCCTCATCGAACACTATCAAACTTTCAATTCCTTCTAGGATGCTTCGCCTGTTGTAACTGAGTTTGAACCTGTTGTTGTGCTTGGTCTTTCAATTCCTTCTAGGATGCTTCCTGTTGCTTTTATTCCTTTTCTGTCTGCTGTAATACTACTGTGGCACAACTTTCAATTCCTTCTAGGATGCTTCGCTTCTACAACAAAACATACCAGAACCGATTTAGTTCAGACTTTCAATTCCTTCTAGGATGCTTCAGCATATAGGTGCGGGTTCCATGTGTCCCACCAAAGCTAACTCTTTCAATTCCTTCTAGGATGCTTCTATATCTCGAGACGGCGTAAAGCTCTTTCATTATATAACTTTCAATTCCTTCTAGGATGCTTCTACTCCGTTGTCACGGACGGTGTCCAAAGATGAACATTTACTTTCAATTCCTTCTAGGATGCTTCACTGACCCCTTGCTTATATGCTATTCAATGACCTTTTTGTTCTTTCAATTCCTTCTAGGATGCTTCAACTTACTAAGTATCGCTAACTTCCTTTTATTTTTAATTCTTTCAATTCCTTCTAGGATGCTTCTTCATTAAACGTTACTGTGGAAACCGTGAGGAACAGATATAGCTTTCAATTCCTTCTAGGATGCTTCTTTGGCCTTTTTAGGGCCATGGAACTTGTACAGTTTGGATGCTTTCAATTCCTTCTAGGATGCTTCACGTTTAGCTCACCTTGATCCCTTGCCTCATCAAGTGCACTTTCAATTCCTTCTAGGATGCTTCAAGTACCAAGTCAACAGGTCAAACACGGGACGTCTAGGGCTTTCAATTCCTTCTAGGATGCTTCGTCACAGATAACTTAAGCTATTTCATTCTTCTCTTAAATACTTTCAATTCCTTCTAGGATGCTTCGTAAATGATGAATTCATCGCCTTTCTCTATCTCATAAAACTTTCAATTCCTTCTAGGATGCTTCTGAGTGAGATGAGGTCTCAAATCCTAAATGTTAAATTCCACTTTCAATTCCTTCTAGGATGCTTCCTACGCATATTGAAGCTGATACACCGGAACAAACACAGGCCTTTCAATTCCTTCTAGGATGCTTCTACTGCAACCCTCCTTTTTCTATCAAAAAGCCCTTTATATCTTTCAATTCCTTCTAGGATGCTTCAGCAAAATTACCAGATCGGGGGGCAATATCAAATAATATATCAATATCCTTTCAATTCCTTCTAGGATGCTTCCTCTACCACGGTACCGATCTACTAAATTTCTCTTGCCCCTCTTTCAATTCCTTCTAGGATGCTTCGGCAACCTGGAGGTTGCCTGGGGCGTCGGCGTCGCAGTAGACTTTCAATTCCTTCTAGGATGCTTCCTTGGCTGAGTTGAGTCTGTACTTGCTGTTGCGCTTGGTCTTTCAATTCCTTCTAGGATGCTTCAGATTGACCGGCAAAACATGAACTATTTGAGGGAACTCACTTTCAATTCCTTCTAGGATGCTTCGTTCAGAAGTCACTTATTACGTTTCAATACAAAACTACTTTCAATTCCTTCTAGGATGCTTCGTTCACTGCATAGGGATTAACCCCGTGTCTGAAGAGGTACGCCGCGCTTTCAATTCCTTCTAGGATGCTTCGGCTGAGATAACCAAAGACCCCATAGCGTGGATAATGCAAACTTTCAATTCCTTCTAGGATGCTTCGGTTGGCATTCCTGGTCAGGATAACACGGGACGAACTAGCCAGCTTTCAATTCCTTCTAGGATGCTTCGGGGGGTGGGGGTGGAACCGCGGAACCGGCTATATAGCTTTCAATTCCTTCTAGGATGCTTCTGACCAGTGAGACTAAGAAGTATAGTATAGATGATATCTTTCAATTCCTTCTAGGATGCTTCACTTTCTAAGGCTTTCAATATAAAGGGCTTTTTGATCTTTCAATTCCTTCTAGGATGCTTCTACTAATTGTGGTGCCGGTTTCGGGAACGTTATCTCCTCACTTTCAATTCCTTCTAGGATGCTTCACCTTCAAAGCCCGCATCTACTATTGTAGGCGGTACAAAACTTTCAATTCCTTCTAGGATGCTTCAGAATTTCAGAAAAAATTGGAATAAGCCTGTAATAGCTTACCCTTTCAATTCCTTCTAGGATGCTTCAAATGTTATTTTAACTATCATTATTCAACCCATAAATTTTACTTTCAATTCCTTCTAGGATGCTTCAAATTTCGCCTTGACGGTGACGGAACAGGCGATAAAGGAAACTTTCAATTCCTTCTAGGATGCTTCTTGTGGAAATTATAAATCCCGCACAGGGATGACTTTCGAGCTTTCAATTCCTTCTAGGATGCTTCAGAACACCGTAGAGAAGCCTCTCCAACAATGGATAATGGACTTTCAATTCCTTCTAGGATGCTTCCTCTTCTCATCGTTCTGGATCGTTATCTCCCTCTCCCTTTCAATTCCTTCTAGGATGCTTCCACCGCTACATAGCCTGCGGTTGAGCCTTGAATAGTGTACTTTCAATTCCTTCTAGGATGCTTCACCAGATCGGGGGGCAATATCAAATAATATATCAATATCCTTTCAATTCCTTCTAGGATGCTTCGGGAGGGTTAGTGTAGAGTTGACAATGGAAGAAATTAAACTTTCAATTCCTTCTAGGATGCTTCCGCAGGGTGCGAGTGTCGATAGGGAGGGTTAGTGTAGAGTCTTTCAATTCCTTCTAGGATGCTTCAACATGTAGTATAATAAGGTGAAAACTGTGATGGCCAACTTTCAATTCCTTCTAGGATGCTTCCTCTTTGAAAGAAGTAGTTTTTTCGCATCTTCACGTGTTAACTTTCAATTCCTTCTAGGATGCTTCCCCGTTTTGGATCATTCCCAGGTACTTCTTTGCCTCTTCCTCTGTTCTTTCAATTCCTTCTAGGATGCTTCATGCGATAAATTTATAAACTGTATACGCCAACTATACATTACTTTCAATTCCTTCTAGGATGCTTCTACTATATGCCCTACAGCCGCAGGGTGCGAGTGTCGATAGCTTTCAATTCCTTCTAGGATGCTTCTCCCCTTCAGCGGGATGAACATTATAAAAGCCCAGGTTTTCTTTCAATTCCTTCTAGGATGCTTCTTCGACCGTCTCTTGAGTCAGGGATTTACTGTAATCGTCAACCTTTCAATTCCTTCTAGGATGCTTCCGCACCCAGATATACTAGGACAACTTGATGAAAAAGAAATCTTTCAATTCCTTCTAGGATGCTTCTGCGGTGAGAGGACAATGATAGTCACCATTCCTTACACTCTAGTCTTTCAATTCCTTCTAGGATGCTTCGGATTACTGTTTGTGCTCTACGTTACATTAAACACCCACAACGCTTTCAATTCCTTCTAGGATGCTTCTTAGGCTTTTGCTTCGGCTCATTGGGCTCATACTTCTTTCAATTCCTTCTAGGATGCTTCATGGGCTGTAGGTTAGCGTATCGTGTAGGAAGGATCCTACTTTCAATTCCTTCTAGGATGCTTCGACCGCAACTAGTTGATTATTACTATATACAGTACTTGGTGTTCTTTCAATTCCTTCTAGGATGCTTCTTTCTAAACCCTCACTAATTTTTACAAGCAGATCTGTTTTCTTTCAATTCCTTCTAGGATGCTTCGTCGTCATCTTTCAACTCTTCAAGAAGATTTATTTTCGATACTTTCAATTCCTTCTAGGATGCTTCGTCGGCTACAGCCCACGTTTTCGTTCACCCCGAAAAAGCCTTTCAATTCCTTCTAGGATGCTTCTTTAGTATTTCTATTAGGAGCAATCGCGGGGTTTGACCTTTCAATTCCTTCTAGGATGCTTCAGGTCATCCCTGACCTGCTCACGTATTGTGAGCAATTAACTTTCAATTCCTTCTAGGATGCTTCTTCGGCAGGAGTGTACTGGTATGTCTGTTGTAGTGTCCTCTTTCAATTCCTTCTAGGATGCTTCTTACCCGCAGACTAACGACCCGTACTTCAAGGACGTTGTCTTTCAATTCCTTCTAGGATGCTTCGACCGGCGAAAGGAGAAAGAGTAAACTTGTCGAATGTCTAGGCTTTCAATTCCTTCTAGGATGCTTCCTCACGAATCCCCTGGCTTAAATCAACGCCCTCATCTCTTTCAATTCCTTCTAGGATGCTTCCTTTCGTCTGGCAACGCTTCAATGAATTCGACGTCTCTTTCCTTTCAATTCCTTCTAGGATGCTTCTGCATATAACCAATGTTTATACTATCTCTACAAGCAATTTTCTTTCAATTCCTTCTAGGATGCTTCCAAGTAAAAGTATACTATGTCCATCAGGAGGATGAACTCTATAACTTTCAATTCCTTCTAGGATGCTTCCTGGCTTAAATCAACGCCCTCATCTTGGCAGAGCTTCTTTCAATTCCTTCTAGGATGCTTCATGGCAATGCTTCACCAAGAAACGCATGTACTATCTCTTCCTCTTTCAATTCCTTCTAGGATGCTTCATTTTTATTATCATACCTTCTTTCCTTCATATGTACAGGCTCTTTCAATTCCTTCTAGGATGCTTCCTCTGCCTACTCCAGGTCATACCTAAAGCCACTTTTGCTGCTTTCAATTCCTTCTAGGATGCTTCTTGTAGAGATAGTATAAACATTGGTTATATGCAAAGTCGCTAACTTTCAATTCCTTCTAGGATGCTTCTTCGTTCTCATAATCAAACGTCCCACTGTAAGGCAATGAAACTTTCAATTCCTTCTAGGATGCTTCTTGCCTAGCATAGGAGATGTGGCGTACGGCTCTGGCCTTTCAATTCCTTCTAGGATGCTTCATAGCGGTCAGAAAAAAGACGAAGGCCAGCAGGTAAATCCTTTCAATTCCTTCTAGGATGCTTCACCAAAGACCCCATAGCGTGGATAATGCAAAGGACTAACTTTCAATTCCTTCTAGGATGCTTCAGCATACCCGTAATCGGAACAGTAAGGCGTCTGAACCAGTCTTTCAATTCCTTCTAGGATGCTTCAGCGGGTCTCCTATGGGGCCACCTCCGATGTTACCTACTTTCAATTCCTTCTAGGATGCTTCCACAGTTACGTTCAACGAAGTGGGTCCGGTGAACATAACGTCTTTCAATTCCTTCTAGGATGCTTCCCGTTGTCCTCAAAGGTTAGCGAAAATGTTGTCGAAATCTTTCAATTCCTTCTAGGATGCTTCTTAATGACGATAAAATCGTCAGGAAATCCAAGCTAAAGTTCTTTCAATTCCTTCTAGGATGCTTCTGAACCTTATAGCAAAGCCCGAAACAATTCCTATAAAGTCTTTCAATTCCTTCTAGGATGCTTCATCTAGCCGCAAATAGCACGAATTCAATCTGGATGATACTTTCAATTCCTTCTAGGATGCTTCGCAGGTGGGATAACTGCTACAGCAGCCTTTCTTCTTTTACTTTCAATTCCTTCTAGGATGCTTCAAAGAGGAACGGTGCCCAAGGTCATATCTACTATCTATTCATCTTTCAATTCCTTCTAGGATGCTTCTTCTAAACCCAAAGCAACTTGAGGAACTAATTCAAAAATTCTTTCAATTCCTTCTAGGATGCTTCACCGATATAACAAAAATACCAGTGGCCGTGTAGCCCCTCTTTCAATTCCTTCTAGGATGCTTCAGGATGAGTGCGAAGCTAGGCATGCTGGGAAAAACTTTCAATTCCTTCTAGGATGCTTCCTCTTTACGAGGTATGGGTGGACAGCCCCATACCTCAGGCTTTCAATTCCTTCTAGGATGCTTCTGGTTAGAAGATAAGCTATCTAACTTTTCGATAGACTTTCAATTCCTTCTAGGATGCTTCGCAAGGGAGTTAAGCGATTATTACATTATATTAAATATAGACTTTCAATTCCTTCTAGGATGCTTCGAGCCGTTGGAGAGCTGAGAAATTAAGACGGTAGCTAACTTTCAATTCCTTCTAGGATGCTTCAACGTGGGCTACGAGGACGGCCCGCTGGAGTGGGCCACCCCTTTCAATTCCTTCTAGGATGCTTCTTTGTAATGCAGTACGGTAGTGTGGTCAAGGAATGCTTTCAATTCCTTCTAGGATGCTTCTAATATTTTCCCTGTCAGGGAAACGGGGAGGTATATTATCTTTCAATTCCTTCTAGGATGCTTCTCGATATACTTCAACACCGACTTTACAACGGACGACTTACCCGCTTTCAATTCCTTCTAGGATGCTTCAAAGTTACTATAAACGTTTACCGCATCGGCGAAGAGGAGCTTTCAATTCCTTCTAGGATGCTTCTTGTAGAAATAGCGACAAACACGCCTGACGCACCTGATACTTTCAATTCCTTCTAGGATGCTTCGTTGCCGCAGAGGTTCCGCTATTTGAGATGGTTCCGCTCCTTTCAATTCCTTCTAGGATGCTTCTGCTGGCGTAGCGGGGTTCTGCCCCTGCGTCTTCTGATATTCTTTCAATTCCTTCTAGGATGCTTCAGCACTATTTTGGCTTCAGCATGATTTTTAAGATGATATCTTTCAATTCCTTCTAGGATGCTTCAGCAGTATAATGAATAGGTCGAAAGTGGAAATTAACCCAGTCTTTCAATTCCTTCTAGGATGCTTCGAAGAAACGGAGGATATATTGTTGCGAGCCATGCAAGCCACTTTCAATTCCTTCTAGGATGCTTCCAGGTTACCAGTTGCAGTTCACTCCGTGGTTCGGCATTCAGAACCACTTTCAATTCCTTCTAGGATGCTTCTAACCCTGTTCCCATCAGCGTGGGAGTTAGCTACCACAACCTTTCAATTCCTTCTAGGATGCTTCAAATGTAAATTCGGGCAATGCGGTTTACGGTGAATATGAAATCTTTCAATTCCTTCTAGGATGCTTCATATATGTGGAAACTGCTGGTAGTGAAGAAGGTAGAGATAAGCTTTCAATTCCTTCTAGGATGCTTCAGTGATGGGTATCATCATACACCTCATGCCTGTAATCTTTATAGCTTTCAATTCCTTCTAGGATGCTTCTTGGCGATGTGGTCTATATCTTAACACTAGCCCTCAGACTCTTTCAATTCCTTCTAGGATGCTTCAAGCATTAGAGCGTAAGGGTGTTGTTGACGGTGTTAAAGACTTTCAATTCCTTCTAGGATGCTTCATGGGAGAGCCACTCGTGGTATTCCTCGTTGCTTTTGAATCTTTCAATTCCTTCTAGGATGCTTCCACAATTAGTATCAAGGTGGATGCAGAACTGCTTCACTTTCAATTCCTTCTAGGATGCTTCGTCGACTACGTCAGGCAAAAGCACCCCGACCATTTTGCCTTTCAATTCCTTCTAGGATGCTTCAAAAAGGTAAGTGAGTGGATTGTAAACGGGGCCTTTTACTTTCAATTCCTTCTAGGATGCTTCCTAGATGTCCAAATGTGCCCACAAACGGTAGGGCCTGAGCTTTCAATTCCTTCTAGGATGCTTCCTCTTCAGATTGCCTCTGGTTACACGCTTGCCCTCGGTGCCAACTTTCAATTCCTTCTAGGATGCTTCACATTGGATTACCCAGAACGCCCCTGCCAATTCTAGGCCTTTCAATTCCTTCTAGGATGCTTCGACTATCACTCCTCCGTTAGCCCTCACAATATACTCCAGCTCTTTCAATTCCTTCTAGGATGCTTCGGGGGTAGGAACTGCCCCAGAGGACGCCCTCGAGGTTGCCTCTTTCAATTCCTTCTAGGATGCTTCCAATGTCGCTTATCCCCGTCTCTATCGGTTTTTTGAATGCCTTTCAATTCCTTCTAGGATGCTTCACCCACGCCCTTCTTGGTTCAAATTGTTATATCAGCCTTTCAATTCCTTCTAGGATGCTTCCAAGTGGTACTTCTTTATTTGAATTTTTATCCAAGATGCCCTTTCAATTCCTTCTAGGATGCTTCGTCCTGAATACCCCATCTGCCCGCACTGTGCACATGGTGCTTTCAATTCCTTCTAGGATGCTTC
>Ga0079041_1000230_pt1 | contig 11848 bp, 9 predicted proteins | sample ECH_Bhost_MetaG_FD_76328 | JGI IMG/M metagenome (GOLD analysis project Ga0079041, IMG submission 76328) | Hot spring microbial mat communities from Yellowstone National Park, Wyoming, USA - ECH_B host_MetaG | ecosystem: Environmental > Aquatic > Thermal springs > Hot (42-90C) > Microbial mats ... | reverse complement strand
TTCACAATATCAAACCATCTTTCATAGATGATTGTATCCTTTAATGAGGAATTGAAAGGCACAAGTAAGCCACCAGCCGTAGTAAAGTTCCACAGTATCCTTTAATGAGGAATTGAAAGACGGATGGAACAATCCCAACAGCTAAAATCCTCACAAACTCGTATCCTTTAATGAGGAATTGAAAGCCGAAGACGTCATCGAAGGGGTTGAAAATCTGCCTCCTGTATCCTTTAATGAGGAATTGAAAGCGACACATGTACCGTGAGCACCACAGGTGACTAGCTGTATCCTTTAATGAGGAATTGAAAGGTTAGGTGGGTAAGAAAGACGTGGGGGTCTGTGAATGGTATCCTTTAATGAGGAATTGAAAGTAAATACGTCATTAAGAGCTACAACCGCGGGCTTCCGTATCCTTTAATGAGGAATTGAAAGAAGTTCATTTTGATACGAGTGGGCATTGGTCAGCAAACAAGTATCCTTTAATGAGGAATTGAAAGCTCTTGTGATTTGTGGGTTAAGCAACACTAATAGTTTTGGTATCCTTTAATGAGGAATTGAAAGTGTTCAATAAAACCAACAGTATTACCTAACTCTTTTCCGGTATCCTTTAATGAGGAATTGAAAGATGCGTATATCACACCTACCTTATCGGTTGATGCAGGTATCCTTTAATGAGGAATTGAAAGTGAATAATTGGCTGAAACAGTTGCGCAAACCCCTGCACCGTATCCTTTAATGAGGAATTGAAAGCTTTTTTTGGTTCTTCTTTCTTGATTGGGTTTTCTTTGTATCCTTTAATGAGGAATTGAAAGTTCGCTTTCAGTCTCACTGTTTTGCCCACAAATTGCTTTGTATCCTTTAATGAGGAATTGAAAGTGTACTTGCCTTTGTTCGCGTGGAGGCTCGTTATGGTATCCTTTAATGAGGAATTGAAAGGAACCCACTCATAAACAAGCAGATGAGGTTGAATGGTATCCTTTAATGAGGAATTGAAAGCTATCGAAAAATTCAGCCAAAATTACTGCTAATTTTTCGTATCCTTTAATGAGGAATTGAAAGTACTTGGAGATATCCCATTTCCTATTTCCGTGGGTGGAGGTATCCTTTAATGAGGAATTGAAAGGTGGGTGGTGGCGTGCTATCACAACTACCAGCACCGTATCCTTTAATGAGGAATTGAAAGACTGTGTAAGCGCGTTAATTATAGTATTAAACGCATTATGTATCCTTTAATGAGGAATTGAAAGAACGGGTGACGAAGAAGTTGACGTCAAACCGCACATTGTATCCTTTAATGAGGAATTGAAAGCCACTACAAATGCACTGTGATTAAATGCCCATTTCAGTATCCTTTAATGAGGAATTGAAAGGCAATTGATTATGACAGTGATTTACCAAACGTATACGTATCCTTTAATGAGGAATTGAAAGCCACCTACCATCACGGGTACCTCTGGTTGTTACAAGTTGTATCCTTTAATGAGGAATTGAAAGCTTAATTTTGCGGGAAGAACTCCAAACGGCCACTACTTGCTGGTATCCTTTAATGAGGAATTGAAAGCTTGTGCACTTTGTGTGTCGTAATCGTAGAAAAAGGTATCCTTTAATGAGGAATTGAAAGCTTCACAAATAACATAATTGTTATCCTTTTTGACAATGGTATCCTTTAATGAGGAATTGAAAGAATAAACCGCATGGGCGTACGAGAATGCTCGATGAGGTGGTATCCTTTAATGAGGAATTGAAAGTCTGATTTGTATTACACGCTTTTACCAGACTTTTCAGTATCCTTTAATGAGGAATTGAAAGTAACGTAGTAACCTTGTGCTAATGAACCAACGGAAGTATCCTTTAATGAGGAATTGAAAGATATGTTCGAGACCCGAGACAATAGTACCAAAACCCTGCGTATCCTTTAATGAGGAATTGAAAGAAGAGATTTATCATTTGAGGCTTACTTTGTTTCTCGAAAGGTATCCTTTAATGAGGAATTGAAAGCCATCGCTGTGCAGGGTTCGCTCGAAGAAGTTTTGTATCCTTTAATGAGGAATTGAAAGTTATTTTTTCGTTTGAATTATTCTTTAGAGATCTAAAGTATCCTTTAATGAGGAATTGAAAGGACGCGCTCAGGGCTTCTCTCAAGTCTCCTTATCTTCTCCTGTATCCTTTAATGAGGAATTGAAAGAAATAATTTACGAGAAAGGATTAATATTCTTTTCGCTCTCGTGTATCCTTTAATGAGGAATTGAAAGACTGTTGACGACAGTGTGGTTGTGAACATAGGTGTCGCGGGTATCCTTTAATGAGGAATTGAAAGACCCTTCACTTGAGTAGCGCCGTGAGCGCGGAGAAAAGGTATCCTTTAATGAGGAATTGAAAGACTAAGAATGTTGCAACATCTGTTTCAAACGCATATATGGTATCCTTTAATGAGGAATTGAAAGTCTTCAATGCGGTCTCGTAAATAAGACCTGAGAGAGTATCCTTTAATGAGGAATTGAAAGAACCCTTTTCCGTTAGTGCAAGTTGAACACAAAGGTGGTATCCTTTAATGAGGAATTGAAAGCTATTGCACCAACCGACACGCTAATACCTTCGCCTAGGTATCCTTTAATGAGGAATTGAAAGTACTCTAGATGAAACCCGTGTTTACGATGCGAGCGTATCCTTTAATGAGGAATTGAAAGTCGTCATCGGCGGCTCCAATACGTAAGAACAAGCCCTTGTATCCTTTAATGAGGAATTGAAAGTTACTTAGGCGTGTTATTTCTCTCCACTTAAAACCACTTGTATCCTTTAATGAGGAATTGAAAGACGGGTATGACTGCCGCGGCAACTGGTTGGATAATGTATCCTTTAATGAGGAATTGAAAGAAACCGTTTTCCTGCCATTCAACACTTTTTACGATTTTTAGTATCCTTTAATGAGGAATTGAAAGTCAAACTGTGGATAGTGGACACGCACACCTTTGCCTCCGTATCCTTTAATGAGGAATTGAAAGACGTGGTTGATGGGCTACAAAGTGCACGTGCCCTTTAAGGGTATCCTTTAATGAGGAATTGAAAGATTCCCTTCCTGCCTGAAGACGCTATCACCCTTGTAGTGGTATCCTTTAATGAGGAATTGAAAGCTTCTTGCAGTTTTCACATCTCTTGATTACGTGAAGACCCGGTATCCTTTAATGAGGAATTGAAAGCAAACGTAGCAAGCTATGTTGTTCATGACCCACTCACCTGGTATCCTTTAATGAGGAATTGAAAGAATATACTGCGACTTTCTTCAGCTGCGAACGCTGGTTCCTGTATCCTTTAATGAGGAATTGAAAGTATATACGCCTGCGGACAATTTGGGTACAAACTATACTGGTATCCTTTAATGAGGAATTGAAAGATCTCTATGGCGTGCTCAAGTGTGGCGTTAAACGTGGCAGTATCCTTTAATGAGGAATTGAAAGCCCACAAGGTTTTGAACCCAAGACTTGGCTCTTTTCCCGTATCCTTTAATGAGGAATTGAAAGCAGCATCGTAGCATTCACGGCGAAGTGAACATAAGGTATCCTTTAATGAGGAATTGAAAGTCTTAACACTAACCTTCACACCTGTGTATGCCGTGTCCAAGTATCCTTTAATGAGGAATTGAAAGCTTGTTACGACACCGAGGGTCGCTGGAAAGCAGAGCGCGTATCCTTTAATGAGGAATTGAAAGAAGCGTCTAGGATGGCTTCCCTGTTACCCTCCCCCAACAAGTATCCTTTAATGAGGAATTGAAAGCGACAACCAAATTTCGCTAGTCAGCGTTTCGACTGCGATCGGTATCCTTTAATGAGGAATTGAAAGCTTAATTTTGCGGGAAGAACTCCAAACGGCCACTACTTGCTGGTATCCTTTAATGAGGAATTGAAAGTTCACCTTGACTGCTCCTACTTGCTTCAACCACTCTTCGGTATCCTTTAATGAGGAATTGAAAGTCTCGGAAGCCACCATGCTAAGTTAGCCAATCCGACGTATCCTTTAATGAGGAATTGAAAGTTTGAGAAGAGTCTGCGCACCTTCTTCCGTCCTTCCGTGTATCCTTTAATGAGGAATTGAAAGGTTGTACGATCACGGCCACCCTGTCAAGCTCGTCCAGTATCCTTTAATGAGGAATTGAAAGGTTTCTCAACTGAAAAAGGAGCGCAACACAGTACGCGAGTATCCTTTAATGAGGAATTGAAAGACGGCACTTGTAAACCCGCGGGTGAGGATGTTTTTCACGTATCCTTTAATGAGGAATTGAAAGCTGTCGCTCAAACCCGTAAGGTTTGGGTTTTCGGAGTATCCTTTAATGAGGAATTGAAAGAGCCAACCCACTGCGGAAAAGAGTGTGGCGAAAGCGGAAGGTATCCTTTAATGAGGAATTGAAAGTCTTTGTGTTTTTATTTCCTCTTCTTCTTCTTCTGTTTCGTATCCTTTAATGAGGAATTGAAAGCAAACAAGTTCTTGAGTTTCTGGGATGTGAGTGTCTGGTATCCTTTAATGAGGAATTGAAAGCTTTTGTTTTTCGCATTAATTGCTTCACAATTTGCACACTGTATCCTTTAATGAGGAATTGAAAGTAGTAATCCCTGCCTTCGCTCTTTGTGTGTAGTTTTTTCGGTATCCTTTAATGAGGAATTGAAAGTCGACGGAACACCTATCAGACTTTTTGGGATGAACTAGTATCCTTTAATGAGGAATTGAAAGCATGTTTGGGTATAACAACAACGTAGGATTGGTTAATGTATCCTTTAATGAGGAATTGAAAGGCGTCAACCCAGATGGTGGTAGCCGTAGTCGTAGCCGGTATCCTTTAATGAGGAATTGAAAGCTGGATACACCTGTGTGAATGGTATATGCGTTTCCCCGTATCCTTTAATGAGGAATTGAAAGGCGTGAAAAACCAGCAACACACATGTTTGCGCTCTCGTGTATCCTTTAATGAGGAATTGAAAGTTGCTCTCAGCTTCCCGGGTAACATAGCGTGTCTCGGTATCCTTTAATGAGGAATTGAAAGTTATATTTTTGGATGACATTTTTTTCTCACCAAAGGTGGTGCTTGGTATCCTTTAATGAGGAATTGAAAGCGATTATGTTTGCTGGAAAGATCCTCTTGAAATAAAGTATCCTTTAATGAGGAATTGAAAGTGACAAGCCGAACACTTATCACAATCACACCTAAGGTATCCTTTAATGAGGAATTGAAAGTATTCGCGCTTGAAGCAGTGTTTCTTTGCTAATTTTTCGTATCCTTTAATGAGGAATTGAAAGCCTTAGTGAATTTCTCGATGAAGCGCTCGAGTATTATGCGGTATCCTTTAATGAGGAATTGAAAGAGCCCTTCGCTTGACCACTCTCATCACCCGCTACTTTTAGTATCCTTTAATGAGGAATTGAAAGATGATTAAATGCCCATTTTAAAATTGTGTTTATTCTGTATCCTTTAATGAGGAATTGAAAGTTTGAGTTTCATAAAAATGCACTTTCCCCAAACTTTTTGGTATCCTTTAATGAGGAATTGAAAGCACGGTAGGTCACACGCGTGTCGAATTTACCAAGCCTGTATCCTTTAATGAGGAATTGAAAGCTGGTGTGGCTTGGTATGGTGGCAGTAGCTTGTTATAGTATCCTTTAATGAGGAATTGAAAGAGACACGCCAAACCCGTTTGTTGCTCTCGCAGAAGGTATCCTTTAATGAGGAATTGAAAGCAAATCTCACGGCACAGCAAATTGCTGATTACGTGAAGGTATCCTTTAATGAGGAATTGAAAGAATATACCCCTAATAGTAAATAGTATTTACTAATAGTTGTATCCTTTAATGAGGAATTGAAAGAAATCGCTCAGCTCCTCATTCAGAGGTTCTTAAGTCGAGGTATCCTTTAATGAGGAATTGAAAGACGTGTGCCAACCGCGATATCGGCATAGCCGTACGCGTATCCTTTAATGAGGAATTGAAAGATTGAATGGTTTTACCGAATAACGCGTTTGTTGTCCAAGTATCCTTTAATGAGGAATTGAAAGTTGGATTTGGCGCGCGTAGACCACGCTTAACGCGCAGGTATCCTTTAATGAGGAATTGAAAGATACCGACAGATACGGACTTGTTTTTTGCCATAGTCTTGTATCCTTTAATGAGGAATTGAAAGCAGAAAACACTACGTTTTTCATATCCACAAGTGCCAGTATCCTTTAATGAGGAATTGAAAGTTGATGAAGGCGGAACTTTTGATGAAGTGAAAATCAGTATCCTTTAATGAGGAATTGAAAGTGTGGGAATTGGAACGTTCCTGAAGCCGTAACATTCACCGGTATCCTTTAATGAGGAATTGAAAGAACATAAGCTATAATGGTTTGGATGCCCCCATGATTCCCGTATCCTTTAATGAGGAATTGAAAGATTATAGCGTGTTTTGGTTAGCAACAGAAGTCATCAGTATCCTTTAATGAGGAATTGAAAGACACGCGGTTTCGGAAACACAAAGCTCACACATGTTGTATCCTTTAATGAGGAATTGAAAGTTCGGTTGCGCGCCAAGCGAATACATTTCTTTTCAAGACGGTATCCTTTAATGAGGAATTGAAAGGCGCACCAGCTGATTTAAGAAAAGCGTGGATTGCTAGTATCCTTTAATGAGGAATTGAAAGAATTTCTGCTTCGTTTAAACACTTTGAACATTTTGTTTCTTGTATCCTTTAATGAGGAATTGAAAGAGAAGCAATAAGACAAAAAGGTGGTTTCCCCTACCTTGTATCCTTTAATGAGGAATTGAAAGTTGTGTAATGATACTAGTAACACCTACTCACGTGTCGGCGTATCCTTTAATGAGGAATTGAAAGAATTGTTGACCGCAGTTTCAGGACTACGTATGGTTTTAGTATCCTTTAATGAGGAATTGAAAGTGATTTGGCTTTGTCTTATTCCGATAGCGAAATTCTGTATCCTTTAATGAGGAATTGAAAGGTAACGATTGTTATTCTACTGTTGTTTTCTTTTTTTGGGTATCCTTTAATGAGGAATTGAAAGTTTTTCATTTATTTGCAACTATCCGCGCTTATTAAACATGTATCCTTTAATGAGGAATTGAAAGGGTTACTTTGTTTCTGCCGCTATTGGCACCACAGACCCGTATCCTTTAATGAGGAATTGAAAGACCTCAGCGTCAGGCTGTATATAAACTGTATTTATGTATCCTTTAATGAGGAATTGAAAGTTAGTTCAGGCATTTCTAGAACGTTTTTTAGGTGGAGTATCCTTTAATGAGGAATTGAAAGTCGACCCTCATATTTGCACTTTCGTACTGCCTAGTATAGGTATCCTTTAATGAGGAATTGAAAGGCTTTACGAAGGACAGTCGAACGCCACTGTCATAGTCCCAGTATCCTTTAATGAGGAATTGAAAGTTGAAAAACAAACAGAACGCTGACACAACTCATAAGGGTATCCTTTAATGAGGAATTGAAAGACCATTTCGGGAACCACAGGGCTTACGCTAAACCTGAGTGGTATCCTTTAATGAGGAATTGAAAGTACCTGCACTTTCTCCGATACGTATAACAGGTATGTTGGTATCCTTTAATGAGGAATTGAAAGTGACTGGTTCGCTTGATTTCACTGAGTAAAATAGTATCTCTGTATCCTTTAATGAGGAATTGAAAGCGTTTTCATCCTGAAACCGCTCGATTGCGTCACTAATTAGTATCCTTTAATGAGGAATTGAAAGAAGCGAGAAACATAACAAATGTGAAATCAGCTTACTGTATCCTTTAATGAGGAATTGAAAGAATTAATGCCCGAGCATTCACTGGCATTCACAGAGGTATCCTTTAATGAGGAATTGAAAGAAGAAGGTGAAACTATGAGCGCGACTGTAACTGTAACTTGTATCCTTTAATGAGGAATTGAAAGTCGGGCTCTTCAAGCAGCTTGAATATGCTCTTAATTTGTATCCTTTAATGAGGAATTGAAAGAAAATCTTTCCTGATTCAGAAATACCAAACGTTTACCCAGGTATCCTTTAATGAGGAATTGAAAGACGGCTTAGCGTTGGTCGGTTATGTTGCTCATAAGTTCGTATCCTTTAATGAGGAATTGAAAGAGTCCTCCAGACTGAAATCTAAAAGTATCGTGATATTTTGTATCCTTTAATGAGGAATTGAAAGTTTTCCAGGACGAAGCCCATATTTACGGGCTTCACGTGTATCCTTTAATGAGGAATTGAAAGTCCTCTTTTTTTCCTCCACGTTGGACGCCACCTCTACGCGTATCCTTTAATGAGGAATTGAAAGCTGTTGTCACTATTTGAGTTCAGGTTTTTTTCCATGGTGTATCCTTTAATGAGGAATTGAAAGTGAGAGGTAACGTAGGTGGTAGAGATGTTGGAAGCCTGGTATCCTTTAATGAGGAATTGAAAGGATTTTTTATTGGCGAGATTCGCAAAAGGTGAGTAGGTATCCTTTAATGAGGAATTGAAAGAACATTAAGAGAAACATGAGAACAAACGCGCAACCCGTATCCTTTAATGAGGAATTGAAAGATTATTAGAGCGTGAATATGATACCCGATACCATTAGGTATCCTTTAATGAGGAATTGAAAGAAGCATTTATCGCACTACTAGCAGTATTCTGAATACTATTTAGTATCCTTTAATGAGGAATTGAAAGGTTGCGGTTCCGCTTGTTTGGCTAGTTGTCAAACTACCGAGTATCCTTTAATGAGGAATTGAAAGTTTTGCGACATTTGACGCAAGCACTACTCGTTATTATGTATCCTTTAATGAGGAATTGAAAGCACTAACTAATTCCGCGCTTGTGATAACTGCAATTAGAAGTATCCTTTAATGAGGAATTGAAAGGTGCATCTGATTGTGAATAATAACGAGTAGTGCTTGTATCCTTTAATGAGGAATTGAAAGACTTGATTGCTAAAGCTTGCATAAGTCAGAGTTGTTCCTGTATCCTTTAATGAGGAATTGAAAGAGTTGTGTTCACTAAAACAGCAGGAGTATTCGTAAGTATCCTTTAATGAGGAATTGAAAGACTAGGCTCTCTGAGAGACCATTTAAGACCCAATCGGTATCCTTTAATGAGGAATTGAAAGCTGAATATGCTGACAATTCAATCGCATCACTCGTAGGTACGGTATCCTTTAATGAGGAATTGAAAGTATTCAAAATAAGCTAAAATTTCAGAATCGGTATATGATTCGGTATCCTTTAATGAGGAATTGAAAGGAAGTCGTGACATTCGCCGCACTTGTGCCTGAGTTGCTGTATCCTTTAATGAGGAATTGAAAGTTTTTCTTCTTCCAAAATATTTCGATTGAAAAGCGAAGTATCCTTTAATGAGGAATTGAAAGTTGAACGAGATATTGGGAATATATGCCGTGCGAACCGGTATCCTTTAATGAGGAATTGAAAGAATCTGTCCCATTAGAAACGGAATTAGAGCGTTTAGTATCCTTTAATGAGGAATTGAAAGGTATGCTGTGAGCGATCATACGAGCTACCACAAAAGTATCCTTTAATGAGGAATTGAAAGACCAATGCACGTCTTAGACTGAATTTGTGTTGTTCATGGTATCCTTTAATGAGGAATTGAAAGTGGTCTGGGGCACGCTTTGAGGGTTTACCCCCGAAGTATCCTTTAATGAGGAATTGAAAGTTACTTTTGACCACAATCTTCAAAACGAGGTTTACGGTATCCTTTAATGAGGAATTGAAAGAATGATGCCGTGAATGAGAAAGGATAAGCTGTTGATGTGTATCCTTTAATGAGGAATTGAAAGCAGATTGTTAAGTATCGTAATTTCCTTTTTGCGACATTTGGTATCCTTTAATGAGGAATTGAAAGCGAAAGAATCGCTTGGTAACCCTGCCCTGCTTGGTGGTATCCTTTAATGAGGAATTGAAAGTCTTTGGGTCTGAAATAAGGGAATCCACCTTTTTGTCGTGTATCCTTTAATGAGGAATTGAAAGCTCGCTGAACCGTTGTTTGTAATAACTATACTGTACTGGTATCCTTTAATGAGGAATTGAAAGTTTTATACTACCTTGTGTATTTACCTTTATGACTAGTATCCTTTAATGAGGAATTGAAAGGCATCGCAGTTGCAAAGTTCGCTTCTGCCGTGTTGCTTGCGTATCCTTTAATGAGGAATTGAAAGACTTCTGGATATGCCCACGCTGCCAGCGCAAACTCATCGTATCCTTTAATGAGGAATTGAAAGAATTAATGCGCAATTCGTCAATTTTCATTCGCCATTCGGTATCCTTTAATGAGGAATTGAAAGACTTATCAGTTCTCATTTTCTTCTCACCTTTAAAAGTATCCTTTAATGAGGAATTGAAAGGATATTTGCAGACCGCCAGCTGAAGCGAAAGACCATATGGTATCCTTTAATGAGGAATTGAAAGGAAGAGACAGCCCGCGCTCTTGCTCCAATTATAAGCGTATCCTTTAATGAGGAATTGAAAGCGCTTCACCCTGGATTAAACTTGTTCCAAAAGACGGTATCCTTTAATGAGGAATTGAAAGTATTTTCTGCAACACCTGCACCCGCTCAGCGCCGAAGTATCCTTTAATGAGGAATTGAAAGCATTAATAGCGGGCATAACAATGTTGTTAATAAATTCTGAGTATCCTTTAATGAGGAATTGAAAGACGACAAACCCGCAGTCTGGGCACTGCAGTAGATAGTAGCGTATCCTTTAATGAGGAATTGAAAGCTCTACGGTCTTTATCACGCTTACCCACTTGTATTGTATCCTTTAATGAGGAATTGAAAGAATCAAGCTCCCGCTACTGCCTTGCACTGCCAAAACGTGTATCCTTTAATGAGGAATTGAAAGATTTTTACAAGTGAGGCAATCGCTTGGTCAACTGTGAGCTGTATCCTTTAATGAGGAATTGAAAGCATACGCGAAGTAGTTACTACCCACCTTCACTCGTTGAGGTATCCTTTAATGAGGAATTGAAAGAGTTAAAAAGGATTATTTACACCCAAAAGAGAAAAAAGCGTATCCTTTAATGAGGAATTGAAAGTGCATTCTTATTCCAGTCGGGTATCTCATCTCCCCTTGTATCCTTTAATGAGGAATTGAAAGTTCCACTCTTTTGATCTGCTTGAGAACTTCGTCCATCACTGGTATCCTTTAATGAGGAATTGAAAGATTCTTACCACTCAATATCCAGCAATTATGATCCAACCGGTATCCTTTAATGAGGAATTGAAAGTTACGCGTGACGCGAAACTGGACGCTGACATAATTGTCGGTATCCTTTAATGAGGAATTGAAAGCAGTAGTCTCAGGCTCAAACAGCTCAGTGTCAAAGTCTAGTATCCTTTAATGAGGAATTGAAAGACGTATTAGCCCTAACACCCTGTTTTCATTAGCCGCGCTAGTATCCTTTAATGAGGAATTGAAAGCAATCACTAGGTCTACGCCTACATAGTTTGATGCACCGGTATCCTTTAATGAGGAATTGAAAGAATAGATTGGCTGAACTCTTACAACAAGCCGTTTTGGGTATCCTTTAATGAGGAATTGAAAGTTTCTGCGGTTTGCGCTTCTTGAGTGAAAAGTGGAGTATCCTTTAATGAGGAATTGAAAGCTGTTGCCAACAATTGGTCTGCTTGCGGGAGGAGTTAGTATCCTTTAATGAGGAATTGAAAGTCTGAAGGCACCAACAACTTTAGTTGGTGCTATGTTTGTATCCTTTAATGAGGAATTGAAAGAAAGGTTTTGGGAAGAACATAACCAAGTCGACAAGGGTATCCTTTAATGAGGAATTGAAAGCTAAGCGCTTAGTATATAAGGGTAGGGGTAACTA
>Ga0079041_1000223_pt1 | contig 12027 bp, 15 predicted proteins | sample ECH_Bhost_MetaG_FD_76328 | JGI IMG/M metagenome (GOLD analysis project Ga0079041, IMG submission 76328) | Hot spring microbial mat communities from Yellowstone National Park, Wyoming, USA - ECH_B host_MetaG | ecosystem: Environmental > Aquatic > Thermal springs > Hot (42-90C) > Microbial mats ... | reverse complement strand
TCCATACAAATGAATAAAGCGAAATAAAGACAATAACAATCTTTTCCTGAATTTCCATAAACAGATTAATAATAATTGTTTTTAATAATTTCCTGTTGAAATTTATGAAGCATGATAGCTTTAATATCTTTTAGCTCTTTTTTCAAAAAGGATTACAGAGTCAAAGGCATTTAATTATCTTAAAGTTATAATTTTAAAATTTTTTGATTATTCTTATTTAATAAATAAAAGACCGATGCTGAAGCGATGAGCAAGGAAACAATGGACTTCAAAAAACCTTCAGAATCAAAGCAAACTTTTATGTATTTTTTTAATATGAGAAAAGCTACCAACATTGTAAAATATGTTGTGAATGCTTTGCTTATAGCTGCTCCTTCTATTCCTAACATCGAAACTAAAAAAGAGAGCATTGAAAGACAAACTACGAAGAATAAGACTTGCAAACCCAAAAGCTGCTTCGTTTTTTCCAAAGTCATGAAATATAAGCTAAGGATCATAGTAAAGCCTGCTGCAAAAGCTCCGAAAGCAATTATAGCAAAGGGAATTGTAGCTTCTGAGTATTGAGGGCCTGTAAGAATTGAGATTATTTGTCTTGAGAATAATATGGAAACAAAAATTAAGGGAATGAATGCTAAGGAAACATATCGAGAGGTTGTTTTAAATGCTTCACTTAAGGATTCTTTACTATGTTTACCATAAAGCTCGGAGAGTTGAGGATAAAGAGAAGTATATAGTGCAATGAGAGGTAGCAGTAAAAGCCATAAATCAAAATTGCAGCTTGATATATTCCCAAATCTGAGAAAGAAAGCTTAGCCCATATGAATGCGCTATCTATCCAATCTAAAAGGATGCCAAGCAAACCAACTCCTAGAAGGGGAAATGAGAAGCTTAAAAGCTTAATTGTAGGGAAATTCTGGGTAGGATCCTATGGATTAATGTTATAAGCCTTTAACCTTCTTCTCAAGACAGGTAATGATATTATTATTGCAAGGAAAGTAGCAGCTATCGTTGCATAGAATATGCTGCTAAGCCTAAGCCAAAAACTAGCAAAGTTAATCCTAGGAACCTTCCAAGATTGAGCTGCACAAATGAAACGGTAGCATATTCCTTCATTCGCTGGAAAGATTGAATGAGGCTAAGTAAAATTCCAAATAGTATGGTTAACGGAATAGAGATTATCGCTAAAATCATGAGAAATAAATATTCACTTGTGCGTGTTAAGAATAAGTTGAGATAAGGAGATAGAGGAAGATAATTGAAATTATTACAGCTGAAACAAACCCTAGAAGGAATATCTTTCTATAAACAGCTAGGGATTTATATGCTTCGCCCTTACCAAGGAGCTCAGGTATGAATTTGGAAGAAGCCCATGAAAGACCTAAACTTCCTATAGCACTAAGGATGGTGGCGAAGAATGTTAAAATTGCCAAAATTCCTAGCTCGTTTGGAGGTATCAAGCGTGTTAAGATAGCCACGTAAAGTAAGCCTAAAGGAGCACCAGCAATGCTCTTAATGAAAACTGCCGTAGCTCCGCGAGCTACTCTAGCGCTTGGAAGAAGGTTGTCTTTGATTGTCATTTCTTAGTTCCCTTCCAAAATTACTCTTACAATTTCATAAGTACTTCAGTATAGACCTCGCTATAATAAATTTTATCTTGTGGGTATTGCAGAATATGGTTGAGTTGTAAGGAATGATACATCTACAACTTTTAAAGCGATTTCTCTCCTAGGGCGCTTCCGCTTTTCATATAAATTGTTGGCTCCTTATTATTCTATTATTTTAGGGTTTAAAAGAACTTTAAGATTCTCAAATATTTGGAGTATGTTCTCATGAGACGGTCTATGGGTATGAGGGTTAGAATTAAGGCGAATGATGAACATCAAAATCATTAGCATGCGATTTTTGCATTCTCTACTACTTTTTATCAGAGGATTGATTCCTGCAATATTATTGTTATGCTAGTTGTGAGGTTATCTAAAGTTGCTACCTTATTTTCATTTAAGCTTGTGATTATGTGACTTCTTATGAACTGGACCCGAGTCGAGACTCTTATATTTTACCTTTCCTTAAGATTCGCATGAAGTACATAAACTTTTAGATGCCATAGAGAGAATGTATCCTGTTTAAAATCCCTTTTAAGTCAGGTTTTCTTATTACTTCTCTCTTAAATAAGAAATTATCGGTAATTTTTCTCATTTTTTGAACTTTTCTCCGCTTCCACCATATCTTATGTAGATTGAGAATGTTCCACGTAATCGCGTTTATGATAGCTCTAGCTTCCTTAAATCTATGTTTTTTAATCATTATGAAAGAAAACCCAAGCATAATTATAATATGAATTGGTAAGTATTTTAATAGACTCAATAAGCTGTAGTTCTTTATCATAGATGTTATTCTATTCCTTACAAAGAGATACGTGATTCTTTCGTTACCTATCCTACGAGCGGTCCCCCCTCCCTTATGATACACTATAGACTTAGGTATAAAAACCACCCTATAGCCAGCCAACCAAATTCTCCAACACAAGTCTGTTTCTTCAAATAGATAAAAGAAATCTTCGTCAGCACCACCCACCTCTTCGAATATCTTTCGTTTAATGGCGAAAGCTCCACCCTGTGCACCTAGGATTTCATAAATATTGTCGTACTGTCCTCTGTCATATTCCCTGAACCCGATTATAGTACCTATACCGAGGTAGTCTATGTAATGACCAGCCGAATCAAGTCGTTTCGGATCGTCCATGAGAAGAAACTTACATTGCGCAGCTCCAATACTAGGGTCTTTCTCCATAACCGTCACTAGTTCCTTTAACCAATTCGGATTAACTTTCGTATCATGATCTAGAAAGACTATGTACTCTCCTTTGCTATATTTAGCGCCTACATTACGTCCACCAGCAAGCCCTATATTCTTAGTGTTATACACGATTCTTAGATATGGATTCGAGCCTAATAACTCCATAATTAAGGTTAAACTTCCATCAGTAGATGCGTTATCAACAAGGATAACTTCAAAATTCGGATAATTTGTTTTAAAAACAGTCTCTAGACATTCTTTTATGTGATCTTTCCCATTGTGATTTATAATTACCACGGAAATCAGGGGGGAGGTCTCATTTACATTATCAGACATGAGGACCCTCGCCTATTTATCCCTTAAGTTTTTTAATACAAATCATTTGAAAAGAAATTTTTGGGATTAAATATGCTATAGGTTGCGTTAAAAGGCCTAAGGCTAGACTTATCATACCTAGGATGCTTTTTGTCCAATAAAAATGGCCTGCTCGTGTAATGAATCCTATTCCTCGAATTCCGCGAACGTAGTACCCTTTAAAATCTTTAGGGCTATATCCCGATTTATGCTCTTGGTATGGATTACCTTCAAAACACTGCTGAGGAAGGAAGCCAACAGGTGTAAATATTATCACTTGCCTACACGCAATATTTTCAAGTGATTTGACTAAACTTTTTCCTTCGCTTTTATTCAGATGCTCTATCAAGTCAAAGGCTAATACAATATCTATTGACATGCTTTTAAATGGAGGATATCTTGCATCAGCTAGAATAAGCTCGTCGTAAATTCTTCTACGTTTTGCATTTTCCAAAGATGGCCTAAATAGATCGAGGCCGATTTTATAGCAATTTAGTGGGTAATTGGATTCTTCTGCTAAATTTTTGATGACTGTGACGACGTCTCCTTTTCCGCAACCTACATCCAATAGCGTATTTGAATTTTTGTCAAATTCTCTCCACAATATATATATATGCGGTGAAAAGATGTAAAGCATAAAGCGCAATCTCTGGATATTAGAGCCAATCATATGCAACATATCTCTAAATTTCATATGAAACTCCCTGAAGATTCACGCATGTGGTTAACGTATGATTTCTTTTTGAAACGTATAGCTAGATGTACTATACTATTAACTAGCCTTTTTATACCGTCTCTAGATGTATAGGCTAAACCTATAATTAATAAAATCCAAGTGATAGCCCATATGGTTATTAATACATTCCTTATCTCCTGTTCCTTATAAGATATTATTATTGAAATATTACCTATATTATCGATGTAGAACCCATTTGCCCACCCAAGGGTATATGTGGGTAAATGTTCAAACTTTTCAGCATTAATATAAGCTTCCCAGCCTTTATCAAATGCTTCATCTAATACAATAAAAATTGGCCTACTGGAATTTAGTGATACGCGATATTCAGTTTCACTAAGCTTTATATAATGAATTGTAGGCTGTTTTGATGAAAAAAGCTCCGTAAGGGTTATGTTTTCATCAGTTGCAAAAAACACAATGATTTGATCTATAGTTATAGACTTTCCTATAAATGAGATGAAAACCTTATGGTAACCTCTCTTTAAGTAAAGCGCAGGAGTACTATACCATTTAAGAGAACTTGAATCGTTATCTGTATAATCAGCTACGGTCATCCCATCAATACTTATTGATGCATTACCAGCAATAGCAGCCCGTATATAAATTCTATAATATCCGTTCATCAATGCAGGGAATGACGTTAGAGCTATCCCTTCTCTAGAAAGGAATGATGCGTATTCATAGCCAAACTGTCTCCCTTTAACTAGATTCCAATAACCGTTTAGCGGAATAATTGTGGCTGCCGCCTCATAAAGTAAAGAAACTGTTTTAGCCAATTGAGCCATTTCCTCTGTTTCGTTAGAAATTATAGGATTGCCGAGAAATACTATATTTGATAAATTAAGGTATTTCCAGAATGTTTCATTAGAAGGCAGAAGATCACCGAAAATCAAAAGGTCTCTACACTGGTTAAATCCAGGTATATAGGAAAAAAGCTTTGGAGCATTTGCTAGTAAAGGTCCTCGTGTAGTTGGATCACCGACATACCACCAATTTTTAGCCGGTTCATTTACAGGATAGTATCCTTTCATAAATACGAGGTCATCGAACCAAGTAATTCCGGGATGGATTCCATCATAACTTTTTCCACCCACAAGGTTTAGGATGGCTGTTGTAGCATTCGCTGGACTAACAAATGCCTTTGAGAATTGCCACCAATCTTTTGTCCCACCAACGCTGGATTGTATAATGGAAATACCTACAGTTTTTCCTGAACTGTCCATAAATGCTACTGTAACGAAAGCATTCTTAACATTTTCGATCTTCATCCAACCAGATACATAGTAAGTTGCATTTCCCTCCACACTTATGGCTTGACCCACAGATTCTTCTTCATTTAACGTCTCAATCTTTAAAGAGAAATTACCTGAAACCTTTGTGGTATTATCAACTGATATATCTACTCCAAGAGGCAACCCCCACCCTTCGGTCCCATGTTCAAAGTTAGGATTTAGAAGCAAGTTTCCTGTATAATTGTACACTTTAAAACTTTTTGTGAAATTAAGATATGACAATGGTGAAACTAAAAATATCTGAGTATAAGCTGCTATATGAGGACAAAATTCCATATTTTGATAAATTACGAAATCGGTACTGTTAACTATAAGTTTAAGGTCTTTCTGCATGTTCAGCAACTTAATATACTTTATTGGGCTTCCAACGGGATAGTAATTGAAGCCCAAATATATAAGTCTAGGAGCTCCCTCACCCCATAACGGTACACCCTCCATCTCAAGGTTGACTATCACATATTTTACATTGAATGACGAGAGAACATTTCCTATATTATCCGTCCATCCATAAACTAATGGTTCTAAGACAAGTCGTGTGAGTTCAGGGGAGGCTATAAAAGTGTGTGGATCGTAAACTCTTAAGTCTGTGACAAATGTCGGATCTTGTGGCAACCATAATGTTCTAAAGAAATCCCCACTTTTTCTATGAGTAAATAACCATTGGCTGACTTTTTGAAGGGTACTAGATACCGTCATGCTTGAGAAGTCTACGCCATCAATGAAATTAAGTGCATTTCTATAAGGGTCTTTTAATGGTGGATTAACATCGTAGTTTGTGATAGTTAGAAATGAGAATAGTATGATTGAGACCAAAACTAATGATAAAAACATGCGGATTATACGTGAAAACTTGGCCATTGGATAAGTAGCATTTAAACTTTTTCTCTTCGAATAAGAAATATTTAAACTCTTTCTAAAATATAATCTTTCGTGAAACTCATCCAACGCTATCGCCGCCATTAATAGCAGTACCTCAATTAGCATGTAGTGGATCTTAACCAGGTCTTTGAAGAGTATGAGGAATGGGAAAGCTTGATAAAAGCTTATGGCTAATTGGCTCATGCTAAGTCTCCAAAAAAGCATAATTAATGCGGCAGCAAAAATGAAAGACTGGAAATATATGGCTTTCTTTCTTCTTTTTATGAATAGCGAGATAAATGCGAAAACTCCAAGAGCATAAGTAAATCTGAGAAAGTTATCAGTAGAATATGGATTAGTGGAGAAGAAATCTACTATTTGTTGCTGAATGTATCCAGTGAAGTTTCCAGAAACGGCATACGTTCCGAAGGTACCTTGCGGAGAAGCGATATACTTTAACGTCCAAGAAATTGGAGAAATATATGCTGGTAAGAGCAATAGTAAGCTTATTCCGATGCTGCATACTATTAATCCTAAGAACTTTACAGCATAGCCTATATTCCTTCTACTAACACTTTCAGCTAAATATACGGCAAATAGGAATGGAAACGCGAAAAATATTGTTTGCGAATTAAACCACCCTAGAGCTATTGAAAGAATAATCATATAACGGAGCTTCTTTTCCCAAGTATTCCCATTCAGTATATTGAATAGTGATAAGAGCATAATAGGTAATGTAGCATGATATGTTAGAAGGGGCGCTCCACCTTCCATAAATTGTGGAATAGTGACTGAGTTTAAACCATAAGCCAACGAGATAGTGAATTTCGCTAAATCTGATCTTATAAAATGATTAAGAAATATATACATCATTAATGAAGAAATGGGCATAAGCGAGAGGTAATAGATAATTTGTGCCGGTACAACATTATCAAGCGTTAAAATCCTCATAACTGTTTGTAAAACAAATATGCCTGGCAAATCTGCAGAAAAAGCGCCTAATCCATAGGGAGTCCATGCTGATAGCAATGATGTTAAAAGATCATGATAAGTGATGAAGAATGGCATTAAATCTCCAATGGAAAGCATCGATTGAATTAACAAGGCTTTTCTATAGGCAAATCCATAAATTAAAGCCAATAAAATTAAAAGCAAAGTCAAATAGATATCTTTGCCAATTATCCTTTTCAGTTTAACTAAAATCAACATATCCACCTTGATTTGACTGTTATACCAGCTCTATGATTAAAAAATTCAAGCTGAAAAACTTCATTAATAAAATCTATGGGGTTGTAAATTGCCTAAGAGATTGTAGAGAAAGCGTATTCTATAGCGATTAAGAGACGACACATATACATAACGCTTTTAATTTTCTATTGATATAGAAAAAGAGATTTTTCTGCTTAATAAAGGGTATTTTCATTAGAATAAGAATGTTTAATTTCATAAACATCCTTTCTCGCCTTCGGTTTGAACTAATAAAATTGGATAGCGTGTTTAAACTATTTATTTTTGTTATTTATATTAAAGATAACCAAATAATTTACTATCCCAAATCAATTCCTTGACAACTCTTTTGGGTTCTTCAAAATATATAAAAATAATAATATTATAAAAAGTATTGAAAGACTTGTAGTTGAATATAAGAAGTAGGTATTTATTAACATAGTCTTATAGAATCTTTTATGGTCAATATTTTCTTTGAACTGCCAATGTTCACTACTTTTTCGAAACTTCTTTCTCTTAGCTTGGCCAAAAATTTTTCTAGAGTTCATAGATCAATGTTTGATAAATCTAAAGATTTGTCCATCACGAATTAGAATACAGCTTATTCAACAAGCAAATTTTTCTCTTAAGCCATCCTGATTCCTTATTCTTCATGAAGCCTAAGACGGAGAGAAAAGCCCCTGATTAATTGGTTTTGCAACAACGATGAAGCTCCATGAGAAAAGATAGTGAAGAATTTTTAATTTATCTCCAAAACCGGTTGACTCAATTCTCTGAATCTTATAGCCGCTTTCTTGAAAAAGCTGCTTAACTGATTTTAATGTGAAAAAGCGAAGATGAGTAGGCGGATGTTGTCCTAAACCCCTTCTATATTCAAATTTGCCCAGTAATATTTTAAGCCTATATTCTATGCGTACCGCGTTTGGAACATTTGCAACGACGTATCCATCAGGTTTAAGCCAATTTTTAACCTTCTTTAACACAATATCTGGTCTCTGAAGATGCTCAAGAATATCACCAAACACTATAACATCAAAATACCCTCTAGAATTAGGAGTTGGTAAATCGAGCTCTTCTATGTCACCCACGATAACATCATCCCTATCTTTCTTGCTTCTTCTGCAGCAATAGAGTCAATTTCGATCCCAATAACGAAACAACCGTTCTCTTTGAATTTCTTTGAGAGATGTCCGTGAGCACAACCTACATCAAGGACCTTTTTATTCCTTCCAACGAGCTTAAGAATTTTTACATGAGCACCGTGAGGATCAGGATCGAAGCTAAAGAACCTAGCCTCTCTAGATTCATCGTCAAATATGTGGTTCACAAAGACTTAAGATAGCTTACTAAAGCCTTTGCCGATGCCTCAGTAGAAAACCTGTTTACTACACGTTCTCTAGAGAGAGTACGCATTTTTTCATCATACCCATTAGCGTTCGGGCTTTTTAAAAGAGGCAATTATCGTTACACCCTTTTAACTATGAGCATTACCAGAACGAAAACTAATGTATTTAGCTAGAATAACAAAAAGAAAAAGTGGAAGTAACTGTAATCTCATGATTGGCAGGGAGAATAGAAGGTCATGTAAAAACGCAATCAGTGAGTAAGGCCTTTTGTTACCATGTACTTGAACATGTTTATGACACCTCCAAGACTTTCGCAGAGGTCAGTAGGTGCTTGAAAGATGATGGCATCTGGGTAATTGAAACGCCAAATTCCATATTCGTGAAAGGGTATTCATTCCCAATAACTGAAACTTTGAGAAAGATATTCCCTACGAGGCTTTTTATCCTTCCACGCTGGCTAATCGGTAATTACATATTGATGGGCCATAATAAAACAGAAACGAAGATTGGCCATATTCATCCAGGTTTTTCAATTAATCAGCTTAAGAATCTAGGCTTAATTTATGGTCTGCAATTGGAAAGGGGCTGCATCGTCTCGATTGGATATGATTTTATTGGTAATGCTTGAATGTCTACCTTAATGATGTGAATATTACTTTTAAGAGTTCTTTTCGCGCAGTAAAGGGATCCTTCATAACCCTCAGCTTCAAGGTCTACTAGGATTACTTGATCGCAAAAACGTGAGAAATGCTTTGACCACTTACCAACTCCTCCACCTAAATCAAGAACTATATCATTCTCTTGCAGACTAAGCTCCTTAGTCAGAAAATGCATCGCAATAGGAAGGCCGTTTAAGAGGTCACTCAATCTTTCCTTTAATTCGCGTAGTATTGAGTACGCCATAATTTAATAGGGTATCTTATCCAAGTAGTTGATAAGTTTATCAACACAAACTTCAATTGAGAAGTTCTCTAAAACACGAGTTCTACAAGCCTTTCTGACGCCATCATCGTATCTTTCTTTCCATACTTTCTCTACAGTTTCAATGAAGTCTACAGGTGTATCCGCTAGCCATCCTGTTACTCCATCTATGATCGTTTCACGAGGACCTTCAGCATTATACGCGAGTATAGGTGTGCCACACGCCATACTTTCGACCGGGATATAGCCAAATGGCTCGTGGAATTGAGGAAATAATGTTAATAGTGCGCCAGAATATAACTTAACCAATTGTTCGTCTGACACGTACCCTAAATTTTCGCAATTTTTTATCTTCATATCTCCTAGATTTACGATATGGTATTTTCCTCTTAGCCTCTCGATTACTTTCGTATCTACTGCTGAGCCAAATGTTAACATATATCTGCCTCCAACACCTTCAGGTTCTGGTTTAAAAAATTCACAGTCAACGGGTGGATAGATAACCTTTGAACGTATTCCTGTGAAGAAGTAAAGCCAGTCAGCGGTGTAGTGGCTGTTAGACAGCACAAAATCAAAGCTATTAACTCTGCGAATCGTCTTAAGAAAGAAGGGCGTTAATAACGATTTCAAGATGAAACGTAAGGTCTTAGGCTTGGACTTCAAGAAAGGAGATACTTCAGATAAAGAGAATGTTTGAGGTAAACCTTGACACCAAAATCCAAGAGGAGCTTTTCGATCCATGCTTGAAAGTGAAAGTGCATAGTCGTCGATTAAGATGTAGAAATCTAGCTCGTGGTAGCTCTTTATAAGCTTAGCCAGAGTGCTCTTCACAGAAGACGTGAATGCATCCATTATTGTTAGCGATCTGAACGTAGGAAAATTCAGTTGTTCTGCCTCTTTTTTAAATACTAAATTTACCTCTTCTGGTAAAATTCTCCTAATCTCATCATTCCCGTAAAGTGTTATCACCGTGACCTCATGACCCTTCTTAGTCAGCCCCTTGCACCAGTTAAGCAAAACTCTTAGACCACTACCTTTCATTACAAAAAAAGGTCGTATGAGTGCTATCTCCATGTTTTTCCCCAATTCTCTTTAACTAATCAAGGTTTAAACTCGATTTACCACGCCCATTTCACAACAGGCTATAATCATTGTTAAATTATATCACAGTAGCCCCCGTCGAGAAGTACATGTGCTCTTTATCCCAAAAGCCCTATGGAGAGCATAGTACATGCACACGCTCAGTGGAATATTAGAGTGTGGATAGCCACAGCTCATGCATCCACCTCATCTGTAAATCTTTACATAACTGGAGTCAGCATCTTCCAGTGTTCCTTTTAAACTTCTGCCGAACTTCCTCACTCTCCTTCCAGCTAGAACATCCCTTATGAGCTTAGTTGCCTCATGTTTTGCAACGCAATCAAGCACAACCCTTACACTTTCAACATCTATCCCCCAGTATCTATAGTCTCGGAGTACCGTCTTCGGAATTGGAATAGGTATGTTTGGATCGTCGTATATAAGTGGAGCGTACTTGTAGTAGTTTTTCCAGCCGAGCTTAGCCTCCCTAATAGCCCTATACAGCAGCTTACCATCCTTAAGCAACTTCTTAACTAAACCTATCTTCCTAACAGTCTCAGGCGATGGATTCAGCAGCAAGTTGAAAAACCCGTTTCCCCTTACAGTAACGTTATTATCGTGAACCGATGACATAAATTCTCACCTCTACTCACCCTTTGCTCACCACATTCTTTCTTTAAAACCTTTAGGGTTATGAAATGTGCATGAGCTTTATCTAGGCGGCAGAGGACTCTGCCAAGTAATTTTGGAAATGGATAATAGCCGGAGCCTACGACCCGCTCGATCTTGAAGCCGTGAACTCTAAATATCTCCTTAAGCGCCTTAAAAGCCATTACGGTATTATGTTTGAGGTAGCTTTTAGCCTTCACGGGATTCACCTGGGGGGTGTAGTGGATGATGCCCTATCACATACTTCACACTCACATAAGGACTTGAGTAAGGCTGGTTTCCTAAAAGGAGCGCGAAAATATTGTGCCAGCTAGCTAAGTTCTCCGTGCATATAATTGCATAACCCCCTCTTCAACACCCTATAGATCTCGCTGACAAAGTTGTCTACATCGATCAAATGCTCTATGACTTAATTTGCAAATATGACATCAATACTTTCGTTTTCGAAGGGAAACTTCTCATTGAGGTCCGATCTATAGGCAATGACTCTCGCTCACGCGCTCTCATTGTATTCTCTTCATCTAAGTCTATCCCATACACCTTGCTCGTCCCAATTCTTTCGGCTACAAGCATAGTTGAACTGCCATCACCACAACCCAAGTCGAGGAGTGAGGCGCCATCATTTCTCTCTAGAAGCGAGAATATAGCTCTCCAAGAATCTGAGGCACCATAATACCAGTAGTATTCAGCCATTCTCCTAACGAGCTTGTCCAAAGGCTTAAACCTCATTCAAAACCTCCCTATA
>Ga0079041_1000206_pt1 | contig 12716 bp, 10 predicted proteins | sample ECH_Bhost_MetaG_FD_76328 | JGI IMG/M metagenome (GOLD analysis project Ga0079041, IMG submission 76328) | Hot spring microbial mat communities from Yellowstone National Park, Wyoming, USA - ECH_B host_MetaG | ecosystem: Environmental > Aquatic > Thermal springs > Hot (42-90C) > Microbial mats ... | reverse complement strand
ACCGGGCTCAACCTCACCGAGTACTGGGGCAACGCGACGATCGCTGTGCAAGCTGGCTACAACGGCTATGTCTTCACTAGGCACGAGCCGTGGATCTACGATCTACAACCGATGGCGGGTAGCGGCCAGATAGCCGTCAACGTCACCGTAGATAACCCGCTGGGCAACGCCGTCCAGGGGGAGGTCGAGCTCTGGGTCACGAGCAATCCATCTACGGCTAGCCCATACGCCCCATCAGCCGTGAGATATGTGACATTAAACCCTGGACTCAACACGTTCACTATAAGCTCTCCAGTCAGCCAAGCCGGGACATATTACGTGTATGCCGCAGTCTCGGCTATGATAAGCCAGTATCTACCTACAGACCAATGGAACTGGACGCTGATGATAAGTCAATATACTACGTCAATTGTAGCAAACACCGCGACTACCATAGCCACAACGACGGCTACGCAGACAACGGTCCAGCCCTCCACACAGACCGCGACGGCGGCCACGAGCACCTCGGCCCAGCAGTCGACTGTCAATGCGAACGGCCAGGCCCAGCAGATCGGCGTGTTGCAGATAGCTACCTGGGCCCTCGTCGGCATCGTTGCTTTTCTCCTAGCATATCTCTTGAGCGGGCAACGTACTCGGTGAGGTTGAGCCCAGTATTTGGGTAGTGGTAGATATAAGCTATAACGCGTTGCCGTACCGTTCTGTGATCAATAAGTTCATATGAATATAGATATGAAAACCGAAACAAGCGCTATGGCGGCAGAGATGGCGAGATATAGGGAGCTGGCATAGAAGTTACCCTCTGCCATCTTGCCGATCAAGATTCCCAGCACGATGGCGTTTAAAACGGCGCCTATCAAGGCGTAGCGCAAGACCTCGGGGACTTGAGGCCATGTGATGAGCTGTATCCCGCCTGGAATCTGCGCTGCAGTGGACTGGAGCGAAGTGGCCTGATCCGCCACTTGGAAGACCAGAGACTTCGCCACGCCTCCCAGAAGCACCGTGATTATCACGACGGTGATCAGTCCGAACATCACGGCGCCCCACATGGCAGACCTAGCCGCCTTGAGGATATCGACAACGTCGCGAACCGCATCTGCGAGGTCTGCAAAGATCTCGTGCTTGGCGCCCAGCCTCTCGGCCTCGCCAGCCGCCGCGAGGACAATTCCGGCTATCCACGGGGCCTCCCGGGCCTCCTCAACAGCCGCATCGCGGAAGGTGGCGCCTCTGGCGATGCGCCGAGCCATCGACCTGAGGACCTCGTCGAAATACCTGTTATAGCTCTTCCGCTGGATCAGTACGGCCACGGCCCGGGCGGGCGCGAAGCCCGTCTTCACGCTCTCGGCTAGATCCCGGACGAAATACGGCAGAGCCGAGATTATGCCCCACCTCCTCCTAGCGTCTAGGAGGTACTTGGGAGCCACGAAGGCCCCTGCGGCGAGCGCCCCGGCGGCTATGCCCACAGCGAGCGCGTAGGCGTCCTTGACCGCGCCCGCGTACCCGGAGCCCGTCGCCGAGATCTTGATCTGAAGAGGCGACGCCGCAAGCGCCGTGGACGCGGCGACGGCGATGCCGGCCCCGATCCCCGCGCCGATGAGGTAGAGCCGGTATTTCTTGAGGAACGACTCAGGCGTCTTCGGGTAGGCGGAGTCTATGAGATATGCCAGCGCTACGCCTATCGCTGGAATCACCAAAAAGACGTAGGCGAGGAGCTGCACGGCGGCTCCCGCGCTGTAGAAGATCGAGTTGATTATCAACATCATCAGAGGAAGCACGCCGAAAAATACCAAGATGACCTCGCCGAGAAGCTTCACGTTCTCCGCCAGCCTGGCGTAGGCCGACCTGAGCTCGAAAAGCACGCTCTTGAGCACATCACGTGCCTGTATGTACTGGCTCAGGCCAACGGCCCTGGCCGTAGACATCGCCATCAGCACGCCGGATATCTTGCTCCCCTCCAGCAGGCGCGCCGCTTCCCCCAAGGCCTCATGCGGAGTGGCGATGAGCCTTTTGACCCGCATCCGCTCCACGTTCTTAATGAATTCGGCCATGTGAGGCGCGACCCCTGGCTCGACCGCGTAGAAGCCCTCAGCCATATCCCGCTCGGCTGAGGCGTAGATCGTCGCGAAGAGCGCCGCCGGCAGAAGCTCCCCCTCCACCCTCCCGATTCTGCTCCTGATCTCAAACATGGGGTAAAACAGGAACACGACCGACAGCGGCGCGATGGCCAGACCGCCCACCATAAGGAAGAACTGTCGAGACAAAACCCCGAAGCCGGCAACGGCAACGCCGAGGCCGATGACCGCCCCCATGAGCAGGAAGGCGGTGCGCCTAGCCTCCTCGACCTTAACTCCCACGAGCGCCGCCAGCTCCCTATCCACCGACGGCTTCAGCATACCTCCACCGTTCCCTCCACCTTGCCTATCCTAACCACAGACCCGGGAAACAGCGGAATCCCCACGCCTTTCTCAGCCCTCACGTTGTTAACAAACGTGCCGTTTTTAGAGCCCACGTCCACAATCCACAGCCCGCCGCCCCTCTCCTCCACCCGGAAATGCTCCTTGGACACAAATCTGGCCTCCTCGCCCACGAAGTCGAAATCCCCCCTACCGTACACCTTCCCAGCAACAAGCGGCAGAGACCTCCCGCCTACCTTGAGGCAAAGCCTAGGCGCCTGCGGCGGAGGGGCTTGCTCCCCCAACACCATGGTCTCCTCCACGATCTTCGTTTCCCCCTCATCCAGCACCTTTGTCTCGCCCATATCCACCAAATCCTTCATAGGCGGCGGAGGGGCCCTCTGCCTCACTAGGTCGACTGCGCCTCTGCCTACAACCCTGCCGCCCATCTCTACCTCGTAGAGCAACTGGCCGGAGCCCACCGCCGACACCGAGAGAGACGGCTCGGCCACCTCCACCTCAGCCTCAGCCCCACCTGCAGACCTCCCGTTAACGTCGACCAGCTCTAGGCGGGTCCCCGGCGCCGCCACAGCCCTCAGCCTAACCCTCTTGGGGCCGGCAGGCATTCGGAAATTCACAACCCAGTCCGCCTTAGCCCTCTGCAACGGCCTTTTCTCGCCCTCCGGCCTTTTCTCACACGACGCAGGCGCCTCGGGCATGTAGCCCTGGTAGAATCTGGCGAAGAGCTCGGCCAAGGCCTTGGTGTCGTTGATCGGCGAGCTCCTGTGCAGACAGAGAAGACGCCGCAGGAACTCCGCCCTCCTTCCGTACTCCTCCATAAACCTACGGGCATCCCACTTGGCGAGCTCCAAGATGCGCTTGGTCGTCCTAGCCGAGGATAGATCGCCCGCCGCATAGCTGTCTGCGGCGTGGTTATAGGTGAAAATGGGGGTATATTGCCTCGCCCTCGGGTCTATTATGTCGAAGACGTACTGCGTCCTCCTCTCGACCTTCCTCCCGATCTTAAACCTGCCGATAAACACCACGAGAGCCAGCGAGGTCAGGTACTCAGGCGGGATACCGAGGTTGTCCAGCCTGTTGAAGACGTTCTCGACGGTGTCGGTGTGTATTGTCGTCACGCCGCCGTGGCCCGTGGAGATGGCTTGAAACCAAGCCCGGGACTCCTCGGCGCCCCTGATCTCGTTGATAACCACGTAGTCCACGTTGGCCCTCAGAAGGAGCTTGACAAGCTCGAAGAGGTCGATCCCCCTCCTCTCGTCGGTCAGGTACTTCTGCCAGTTCGGATGCGGGATGTTGAACTCAGCTACGTCCTCGGCCGTCCCTATGCGCCTATCCGGCGGCGCCAAGCCCAAGATGGCGTTGGCGTAGCTCGTCTTGCCGCTCCCCATCTCGCCTGCGATGAGGATGGGCATCTTGTACTCCACGGCCAGCCAGAGGTACGCCGCCACCTCCGGCGACAGCGTGTTGCGCTCCAGAAGGCCCAGCACGGTCCAAGGCCTCTCAGGGAATATCCTCACAACGAAGGAGCTACCGCCCGAGATCTCCCTCCCGCAGGTCGCGGTGAGCCTCCCCACGCCGGGCAGAAACGCGTTGTCCACCTTGGGCGAGGCGGCGCTACAGGACTTACCCGCCTTAAAGACAAGGCGCTGGACCAAGCTATCCAGCTCCGGCTCGCTGAACACCATGTTGGACTCGATACGGCCGAACTCCACATGCACCACGTTAAGCGGCTTCCCCGGGCCCTTGCACTCCACGTTCTCCAGCTGTCTATCGCGCAGGACCGGATCGAGAGGCCCGAACCCCAAGAGCTCCCGCTCGGCGAAATACAGCAACGTATCATCCCGCACGCCAAGCTTAGCCAAGCCAGACCTAAGTGCCTTCAAGGCCTCCTCCCTCCTCCCAACGTCTAGGAAGAGACTTGGATCGACGCTCTGCACGAACTTCTCCAGCGCCTCCCCCAGCCTCCTCAACGCACGCCCATCGACCTCCGGATCGGCCACGACGTACTTATAAAAAGCGCCGCTCTCCACTATGTATATTTTGGTGGGGCCGACGCTGTACTGCTTCACCACGCGCCCCTCCGGCGCCCCCCTCCACACCTTCACAGCAGACGCTCCATCCCCCTCCTCCCTCTCCGCCTCACCTCTGCCCTTCTTCCCGCCGCGCCCCCTCACGCCAGACAAGCCGACCTTCAAGCCAGGAAACCGCATAAATCACACAAGAAACAAATTAAAAACATTTACCGCCTCGAACCCTCATTTAATACGGCACAAAAATTTAAAAAACACCAAAGAACGAACAGTATGCTGAATCCAAGTCAGAAAAAATTCAGAGGCATCAGCGGCGTGGTGGTTGCCGTGCTCCTCACGGTGATAGGAATTGCGGCCGTGCTCATGTTCTGGGGCATGATGAGCGGATTCTTCAACCCGCATCCGAAGGTAATAATAGAAAGCGCACAATTAACAAATCTAGGCAACAATCAATATGATCTATCGATAACCGTAAGAGAAACCGGGGGAGCCTCTACATGTATATTGGGGGCAACTATTACGGGCGGAGGCTCCGCGGGTACGAGTGCGACAACTATTACGGTCACTTCGACAGCAACATCTCCGTTTCAAACATCAGGCCAACAAGCTCAGCAGTGCGGATCGTCAGGTCAACAGGGCATACCGCTGGGTCCAGGCCAATCTATAACTATAGATTACAATATACAGAACCAACAATTGAGCCCCGGCGTCACGTATTATGTAGCGGTATACTATCTTAGTGGTGGCACTGTAGTGCGTAGCGACCTCTATCCGATAACCGTCAGGTAATGGATGTAATACCCGCCGTTGTTTTTTTCTCCCTCCTCGTCGCCGCCTCCCTCTTGGTTTTTTCGTATATTTCCCCCCTGCTCGCCTCGGCCGAAAGGATGGAGCCCGCCTGGCAGATGATAGAAACAGGCAACGTGATAAACTTCAGACGGGCGGCGTATTTCGCCTCGGTCGCCGTCGATGCGACCACTAACTGCACAGACGCCGTATACCGATTTAAGCTCTGGTACGTCCTCCCCTCCCAGCCCGGCGCGCTGAGGGGCATCCTCGGAGGCGGCCTGACCGCCGTGTTTGAAGGGGGCTACAGCGAGCCTCTGGGGAGCTGGGTCGCCACGGCGCAGCTCTACGGCGTCAGATACGTGACGGCCACCTTCACCAACATCACCAACGTGGTCGGGGGGGTCGTATACGGAGGACCTATAAGGATAGTCGTGACCGACGTGAGAGAGATCACTATCACGCCGCCTCTCGGCGGCCGCGTCTGTAGCTTCTGCATCAGCCTCGAGGGCTCCCGGCAGTGCATCTACAGCGGTGACGGCGTTTATATAAAGATATATAACGGGACCGCCGTGGTGAGGTGATGGAGATCCCGGCCATCGTCCTCCTCTACGCCGTCCTCCTCGCCGGAGCCGTCGCGTCCCTCTTCTACGTATTCTCGGTCTACGACGGCGCGGTCTACACCATAAACAGCTACGCATGTAGCGAGGCGGCCTACCTGATCCAGGTCGCCCTGCAGCAGGCCGTGGAGCAACCCGGCAACTATACGGGGACGATAGACCTCTACTACCCCGTCAAGATAGTTGGGGGGGAGCTGACCGTGGGTCTCGACACCCGCAATCCCGCCACCTGCAGGCTGGAGGTCCCCAAGTACGTCGAGGTGCTGGCCTCCACCGGCACTGTTATAACTATAGAGAAGGTGGTCCACGCAAGCGAGTTCGTCGACTGCACGGGCCAGCTTAACGGCCCCAAGCTCGGCATTGAAGACGGCAAATACATAATCGTGACCCAATGCGAGCCCGGCGTGAAGGTAGAAAACCCCCAGATCGTGGTCTATGCCTCGTAAAAGTTTAAAAGAAAGCCGTAGGCTGCAGTATGAACGTAGTGGAGGCGGCCATACTCGTTGCAACCTTTGTCGTCGCTGTATACCTCGCGGTGCAGAACTTCTACACGACCGTGACGGGATATGTCGCCGTGATAAAAGCAAGGACATCGCTACTTGCCGACGCCCTAGCCGCCGATCAGAAGGTTCTGTTCAGGACGGACGCGCCGCCGCTCCTGGAGATAGGCAGCAAGAACTGCCTGATAACTCCCTACTACGCAGAGTGTTGCGGGGACGACGTGGAGTACTTCGTCGCCTCGGGCTTCCCGGCGCTCCTCATAAACGCGACGCTGTACGGATACGAGAAGGGTTACTACCTACTGGTCCCCTCCCCCAGCTATGTGATAAGCAGCGACGTGGTGGCCAAGGCTGGGGTGAGCCCGCTGGAGTGCGTGAACTCCGACGTGCTCCACTCAAGCTCGCCATTTCCGATTCTGCCCGACGGCGCCGTCCTCTACTCGGGACCGGCTTCGGCTTTTCTGGTTCTGCCCAACGGCACAGTCCTCATATCCCCCGCCCCCGTGCGATGAAGGGCCAGGCGGCGCTTTTCGAGGCCGCGTTGCTCACCGTGGTGATCATCCTCACATTCGTAGTGGCTCAGTTCCTCTTCAAGGTGCAGTACGTCCAGTCCGACTACGGCCTCAAGATAGACGCCGAGAGGATACTCATCCACTGGGCCGACACGGGCGTAATCTACGCCGTGGCGTACGGCGTGACGGGCTCCGGCGATCCGCAGTACGCCGAAGCGGCCTTGGAAAGCTTGGTGCCCCCCAACATAGGGTACAACCTAACGGTCATATCGCTCACCAAGGGCGTCGTGTACAGCATCACAAGGAACTTCAACCCCGCGACGGCCGAAGGCGCGACGTTCATCCTCATGCGGGGAGACGGAAGAATAGTATCCCTCCAGCTGTCCCGATGAGGGGCCAAGTGCTGATCGGGGTAGCCGTGTTGATCTTCGTCATAACGCTACTGCTCCTGGTCACTCTGCCCAAGAGGACCATAGGGCCGACGGTCGACATAGAGAACTACACGATAGCGCAACTAGAGGTGGAGCAGATCCTGAGCAACGCCGCAGAGGAGGCCGCCTACAGCACGGCCAACACGTTGGAGGCCATACTAACAACGCCCACGGAAAACCCCCAAGATCTGGCCAGCTCTCTGAAGGAGTATTACGCTGAACAGTTCAACGTAACGTTTACCGACAAGGCGGGGGCGTACGCAGCCCTCCGCGGCGTCCTCTGCAAGCTGGATACGCTGGATGTAGAGGTCAGCGAGGGCAATAATTATGTCTATATATCGTCGATCTACGCCGTGGCCACCTGCGACAATGGAGTGATGGCGTTCATCAACACCGCCGCGCACGTCGAGCTGGAGTTTAAGGACCTCGGCGCCTTCGGCGGAGTCAAGGCCGCCGTGAACCTCACCAGCGACCAGCAGCAGATCCAGCTCATAACATACGCCGCCGCCCTCTACAACGTCACAAACGGCGTAACCTACGGATTCCCCATAATGGGCTCCTTCAACCCCGCCGAATCCGTCTGGTACTTCAACATCACCGGCCTCCACTACATACAAGTAGCCGTGCCCCCCGAATACTGCATGATGGCCACCCCCACCTACTACATAGCCATAGTCGCCACGTCGGTAGGGGAAGGCGCGGCCACCGTAATTATAGCCCAGCCGACCGGGAAGGTCTGCGGGACATGAACCCCTCCTACGTCCTCCTGGTCGCGTTGCTCATCGCGACCACCGCGGCCATATACGGCACCTACATCTACATGCTGAATATGGCGGAAAACTTCCACACGGAAGATATAGCCACGGCCATAAAGACGCTGCTAAACCTAGAGCCGGGCCAGACCGCAACCGCCTACGTCGCCATGCCGTACGGCACCACCCTGAGGGTGTGCACAGGCGCTGAATGCGGTTGCGGAGCACCCACCTGCATAATAATCGCAGGCCCCACGACGTCCGCCGTGGTGGGGACGACCTCCGAAATCGTGGTGATACCCAACCAGGCCGAGTTCCCAGCAGGGAACTACATCATAAAGGCAAGCGCCGCGCCTCCAGACCTAGAGAGGTTGACGATCTGCAGGGTGGCCTACCAAGCCGTCGTAGACGCGGAGAACCTCTTCTCAGGGAAGTGCAATGAAGGTGTAGATTATGTAATCAACGAAATCAATAATGTGGCTTCTACATCGGCCCCGAGCTGGCTTACCTCCAACCTACTTCAAACTCTGCAGAGCCAGGGATACAAGCTATGCGACCAAGGGAAAAACGCCATCGAGTATATCTACAGATATCTATGCTTTGAGAAAAAAATATATTTAGAGATCACTCCTGCTAGATAAAAGTTCCATTTTTCCCTCTTCCGCAAGTCTCCATACGTCATAAGCAACGGAGGGCCGCGGCCGCATAAGCGCTAGGCAAGGGCCGCCAAGGCTTTTGCCCCTGCCATTCTCCAGCCCCATTGAGCGACTTGCGGAAGACTGCTGAGAGGGCAACTCCCTCTTACGGCGATTCATGGATGGCAGTCCGTGATTCAAGTCTACTCCTACGCATGGAGCATAACAAGTCTTCAGGCAAGTCCAGATGCGAGGATAGGCGGTTTACCGATTGATAGTCTCTTTCCCTAGTCTGTGGTTAGGATAGGCAAAGTTGAAAAAGAGGTTATTTTGATATGTCGTAGTATAGAAATGGCTTGTTGGTTTGGCCGGCTGTGTTGCCGTCGTAGACCACGACGTTGCCTGCCGTGCCTAGCACGTAGAGCTCTCGGGCGGGCGTGGAGTAGGGCACCACGAAGTAGTACGGATTCGGATTGCCGTTCTCCCTCACAACAATAGCAGGATACACTTGAAGCGCGTCAAAATATTTATTCACCCCCACCAACACAGGTAAATCAACAATGTGTTGCCCACGGAGGGTAGATAAAGCATCGAAAAGACCTACATTGTCTGTCATAGTTACTAGAGAATTTATAGTCCAAGCAAGATCGCCATGTTCTAGGCACCAAGAATAATCTCCATATGGATTAACCACAAGTGTCGGGATGATGTGATGCGACCATTTGACTCCTATATATGACGAATTACAGGCCACAAGCCCATCTTTTGCCGCAGGTATTTCCTCACTGAATATAACAAACGATAGATCCATTTTATTCTCTCTGAGGAAATCATAAAACTTAGCTTGGAGAGATCCCATTTTTCTTATAACATCTAGGGCTCCGATGAGAAGTTGTTTCTTCTCTTCGTCGGTTGTTGGCGGCGGAGGCTGTACGTAGACAAAATAAGGACTCACCACCGCGCCGTAGCACCACCTCACCGTCGGCGACTCCTCGAACTCTATGGGGTAGGCTGATAGGAAGTAGGACGGCACGTAGAGGCCCTCTTCCACAGCATCGAAAACCTTCGTCGCATAGAGGCCGAGGTAGCGGATGGTCTGCGACCCGCCCATCAATCCGCAGACAGCACCTGTGAGGTCTGGAGTCCGACCCTGCAAGAAAGACGCGCCATAGGCGCCCAGAAGATCTCCAAACAAGGAAGAGAGCTCCCCCCCAGCCAGGCTATTTACCGCGTTGCCCAGCGGAGCGCATATACCACTTGTTATTTTGTTGGAAAGTGGAGTAATTATATTATTAGAAACACTATTTTTAATTTGATCCTTTAGAGATGATTTGAATATATTAATAGCATTTTCTGTAACATCGGCCAGAAGGCCCTCTACACTACACTGATCCTGTGATTCCTGGCCTTGTAGCCCGGTTCCTACATTATTAATGCTATTAACAATATTATTAACAATTTTATTAACAATAGGTTTTAGCATATCCTCTGTTACGGTATTTACGGCATCGCTACATGAAGAACTCACGAAGTTTTCTATAGATGTACCGGTCGACGCCGGCTGGCCGCTCTGGCTACAGAAATCTGCGCCGGCTGACCGCGGCTGCAACAATGTTTGGATTATTTTCTGACGGATGTCGCCGATTGCGGGGAAGAAAAAGCTCCGCAGGAGTCCGAATATGTCTGCCGAAGGGGTATAATTTATATAGCCGGAGCCCAGCCTTTCGCCGACCATGTAAGGCGGAATGACGATAAAATACAAACTTAGAGTAAGTTTAGTGTTATCATTTACCTTGCTATCATAATCATAATTTCCTCCGGAGATTTTGTCATAGGCCTTGTTGTAGAGACCAGCAAAATTGCCGATACTCAACGATTTCAGCGCTTGTTCGACATTATAATTAATAATATAGTAGAGCCTACTTGAATAACCAATAGTATATGATTGATCTAGACCATTAGTTATACTTTTTATCATATCATCTTCAAATCTACTTACTATACTTTTTGCATCGAGATTTGTTATGTTTAGCACATAGATGCCGGGTGTCGATCCGAACATGAAGTAGCCGTTCTGCGGCATATCTACCTCGCGCACTATGGGTATGAGGTCAATGACCTGTCCAGCCTCTGGCGAGAAGAGCTGCGCTATTGCCGAGGCGAAGCCCTTAATGCCTGCTAAGATCGCCTCGGACGGGCTTGGGCCGCTGACAAAATTCTGACCTGACACGTCTCTTATATCGCTGCTGTAACATGCCACCTCGCTCGATACGTTGTAGACTTTGAAGGCCCTGAGGCCTCCGGCGAGCTCAAAGCCGTTCAGCTTTGCAGGCTCCGAAACTATGGTGCCCCTTATGGTTATCTCGTCTTGGAGCGCCCCGAAGATTCCGTTCGCCACCATGTATGCCAGATCGACTCCAGGTATGGTAGATACGATAGAGTTAACGCCGGTTTGGGCTACACTCGATAGGTAGCTTGTTAAGCAACTTGTGGCCACGGAAGCGACATTGGAGGCGATATAGGCTCCCATGTCACTAATAGTTTTCACTACATTGCTACATAGATCGCCGCTGTTGCCGCTACATGAAGGCAACAGAGAGCTTTCGATTTTATTAACAACACTCAGATTACCGTAGATCTCGTTATCTATAACATAGAGCATGTTCATATAGTTTTCTCTTAACTGTTCTTGCACATTATTCGTTTCTTGCAGAAGTGAGTTAATAAACTGATTTTTTAAATTTTCACAACTGCAACTCTGACTATTACAAGTTTCAATTTCAGTCATAGTAAATTTGCTTCTTATATAATTTATAATGGAATTTTGATAGCTAAGCCATACTGGAGTAACAGCACTATTATAGTATGCATTTATTGCATAAATAAGACCTTGTGCTACATTATCCTCAGAATCTTTTTTGACCTTTATGCCTGCAAAGATGCGAGAAATATCGTCTTGTGTAAGCGTCGGTAGAGTGTTTAGTATACTGTTCTCTAGCTGGTAGGTAAATCCTTCACTTATATTGTTTACAGTTGAAGATAAATTACATATGGTTATTGTTTTACTTCCTTCCATATTCTCCTTTACCTGCAACTTTACTGTGACAGAGAAGCCTAACACAGGTTTTCCCTCTGCGTAGCCCGTGAATTGGATTGTATCTCCGCTTGCCTGGCTCTGAAGCGTGAAGCCGTTTACTTCATCTTCCAATTGTTGTAATTCACTATTTCGCCAATTTTGGTATCTTGCATAGAGAATTTCCATTATTGTATTTGTATAGAGCGCCGCGCCTGCGTCGGGGCTTTGATTTTGGGTGCCGCTATACAGATTTTGCGAAGCCTGTATGGCGTAGTCTATCAAGTCTTGTGTGTGTACGAACATTATGAAGATTAGCCTGATCCTGAAGGTTTCGTAGGGGTAGAAGACGCTCCTTATGCTTAAGAGGTCACTGACTGCATTATTAATCCTAGTGTTGAGAGGGTCGTTGCTGTTAACGAGCTCGTTTATGGCGTTACTGATGGCTTGGTCGGGGTCTTCTTCGGGGCTGTAGGGTATGGCTACTACGATGAGCTTTATATTGCCGTAGTCTTTGTAGGCCGCGGCGGGTAGCGGTACTGCGACTACATTGGGGCCTGTTCTCTGGTTTACGAAGTTGTAGGCGAGCTCGCCTATCGATGTATCTATCGTGCTTGGGAGGTTGATTATCTGTATGGCGGGACCTGTCTGCGCTGTCTGCGCTACTACGAGCGCGGCCAGCGCGATGATGGCGATGATGAGGTGGAGCCGCATGTACTGTATGTATAGTGTTTATAAATATTTAGAGCGTTGGCCTACATATGCTTTTATGCGGTGGAGGTTCGGGTTTATTGCGGCTGGCCTGACTTGCGTCTGCGGGGATGGCTAAGGGGTTAGTCGGATGGGCTGGGGCGTGGCTTGGCCTAACCGTGGGGGGCCGGCTTCGGCGTGGGCTGGGGGCTGCATTGTTTATAAAGCTGTCGCCGTTGTATGCTGTGCGGGGGTGGCTAGGCATGGCTGTGTTGG
>Ga0079041_1000189_pt1 | contig 13116 bp, 10 predicted proteins | sample ECH_Bhost_MetaG_FD_76328 | JGI IMG/M metagenome (GOLD analysis project Ga0079041, IMG submission 76328) | Hot spring microbial mat communities from Yellowstone National Park, Wyoming, USA - ECH_B host_MetaG | ecosystem: Environmental > Aquatic > Thermal springs > Hot (42-90C) > Microbial mats ... | reverse complement strand
CAGTAAAGTAGTCATTTAAAGTATAAATACACTCCTTATAAATTGCATGAGCTGCAGAAACCAAAGCTTCAACATAACCTTCAAGCGTTCTAATTTTAATTCCATTAAATTCTTTAATACTAACATAATCGAGAAGTCTTTGACCATTCATGTAAATCATTCCGCCAAGAGTTGGATGAACATAAACATCAATTATGAACGAATCTTTAACTAGAGTAGTACAAAAAGGCTCTTTAACCTTAACTCTAAAACCTAATTCTTTAATTCTCCTAATTATTTCCTCTCTTTCATCATATTTAACCAAAACATCAATATCAGCTGGAACATAACTTACAGGCTTAACAAGCTTAAAAAAAGCAAAACTAAATCCATCCAAATCCTTTGACAAAAATTCAACCAAACGAACAATGTTTTCTAGAGTTTCTTCCTGTGATTCCCTTAAAGAATTCTTAACATCAAGTTTAACGAGCAACTGAAGAAGAACCTTATTCTTAGACGCAAGATCAATTAAAGAACTAAGATCTACTTCCATCTTTTGACCATCCTCCTTTATAAGGTTGATGAGATGTTTTGTTGATGATTTATACATACTACTTCAAGTTTTTATCTAAAAATGCAAGAAGAATATTCAGAGATTCGTCTACATTTTTATTTGTTGTATCAAGAGTGAAAGAACCTATACTTTTAGCTAATTTTTCATAAAGTGTAAATTCCTTTTTAATAAAAGAAGGATCCATATCGCCTCTTCTATCGATAAGCTTTTTAATATCCGCTTTAACATAGATTCTAATTCTTGCCTTCAAAGTTAGAGCTAAAAGAAATCTCGCACTAAAAGAATTAAGATAGCTAGGCTCATCTGTAGTTACAGCAACCCAGACAAGAAAGTCTGGAATGTATCTTTCAGCTATAACTGTATAACCCAAAGAACAAGGTATTATAAATCTAGTAAGAAGAATAGGTAGTACTGATATAAACTCTATTAATTGCCATACTTTATTAGCACCGTTTGGAATTGTCATTCTGTAGTAGGGGTTATCAGAGCCTCCAAAAAAGGTGAATTTAGACAAAAATCTAGCTAACAGAGAAGCTAATGTATGAGTTCCTCTCATCCACGAAATCTTGACATTAAAACTGCGACTTTCGAACTCTTTGGCTAAAGCTTTAGCTAGGGTGGTTTTACCAGAACCATCGGGTCCAAAGAAACATATTAAAGGCATTTATACAGTACGATCAAAATTATTCATAAATGTGCGCAAATTAGGAAGTATTCGTAGAGAATAACATTTGAATGACTTTTAACTTCTTCATGTATAATTAGATTTGGATCAGGATCTATTGGGCGTTTTGAGTTATACTGCCGGCGCATTAATATCGAATTATAAATAGAATGGTAAAAATCATCCAACAAATGAGGGTTCAAAGAGAATTTACTCATTAAAAATTTCAATAAATAACCAAAGATCCGTTTTAATAATTCCAGTCTCCTTACTCTTTTGCCTCCATAAATGTAATCTACTCTAAAAGCCATTTTTCTCAAAAAATTTAAAAGCGTGCCTAAATAAAACTCGTTTACATGATAAGGGTTAAGCGGTTTTGGCAAAAATGGTGAAGTAATTATTTTATTTGGCGTGCTTAAAATTAACTTCCCACCTTGTTTAAGACTACACTTAATATTATCAAGAAAAGACATTTGATCTCTTATATGTTCTATAGTCTCAAGAGAGACAATAGAGTCGAACGAATGTTTTCTAAAAGGTAAATACGTAGCATCTGCACACACACAATCAGAATTATAAACCAGCTTTCCATATTTGAGGACATCTTTATCTATATCCACACTTACCACCATATTAACACTCGCTTGCCGTCTTAAAATACTGGAGCCATAGCAAGTACCAGATGCAAAATCTAATACTACCCCATGTGCGAATTTAGAAGCCAATAAGTATCGTGATAAATGCTCGCTAGCTGTTTCATTACTATAATATCCGAGCAAAATGAGTTCAGGAGATTTAGTTAAGGGGTCTATATGTTTTATAAGAATCTTATGAATGAGCTCGATTAGTTTTGTCATTCCTAGTCTTTACAACAATAATTGTCTCATTATTAGTTTTTGGATCTCCTCTAGCGTCTTTGTCTCTGTGTTTATATAGACAAAGTTTATGGATGAAAATTCCTTTGATATTTGTAAAAGCAAAGTGCGTTGCATTTGAAGATAGTCTTCTTTTTCATCAAAGCTTTTCCTCAGCTTCCAACGTTTTCTTAACTCATCATCTTTAGCGTCTAAGAAGATTATTTGAGTAGGTCTGCATAAGTTCATCAATCTTAACAAATAATTAATTGTAAAAGATTTCATCTTTAAAGAAAAGTTTACGAATCTGCTTAGATAAATATAATCGGAAATCGTAGCTGGAATATATTCCTCCACAAGTACGATATAGCCTAATCTTAAAGGAAGATATATGCTTGTGAGAAACTTTAAGGTGATGCTGACAATATCTAAGCTAAGCCATAACCTTAAGATTTTTCTAAATAAAGTTGGCCTCTCTTCAATAAGAGCCCTTATCGGAAACACGTCTTTTCTCTTACTTGCAACTATTCTGCTCAACAAAATTACAAAAATAGAGGCAAGCAGTTCATTCGATTTCAGAACACTCAGCTTAGTCTTCAATCCTTTCTGTTTTAACTTTGAGTATAAAAGTCTCATATGGGTCGATTTACCAGATCCAACCGTGCCTATGAAGATTATTGCTCGTGGCTGCAACATAGCTTAGTCTTATTAAAGACTAACGAAAAGTTAAGAACAAGCAGTTTTCTCTTTTTAGTATTATTAGATGAAATTTATACATTTCGGTACTTATTTGGAAGATAGATTCTTGGATTTTTTACTATATCTGACTTATATATTTTTCAAAACACTTCTTTTCATACGTATCCATCAACTCTTTTTATTATCTTACTTTAGACAAAATACTATGCTTTATTAAGAAACCGTAGCCTATGAGTTTATTCCAATAAGCTTTGTACTCAACCATCACAGGTTTTAAAGTAAAAGCATTTTCGATCTCATTTTCATCGAAGAGAAGTAGAGTTTTTCCCGTAGAGCAAGTTATTATGCTTTTATCAACACTTAATAGCATATTATGATCAAATTCTTTATCAAAGCTTTCAATGAATAGAGGGTACCATGTCCTTAAATCTTTTGAAGCTACTATAGCTTGAGGCGTTCCAAGAGAAGCTATCCATAAACCTTTATCCAAAAATTTCAAGTCACAAAACTGAGCATGCTTAATCCTTTCATCATTCCATCTCAAGAATATGTATTCCCATCTATCCTCATCTGGATAATAAATGCCTAGCCCACTTTTTGCGATTCCACTATCCATACCAAAAACGATCTTATCCTTGAACGGAACTATGGGAACGAACTGCCATGGACCTTTATATAGAGGTTTCCAAGAATTGCCAAGATCTTCTGAGAATGCAACTCTCGTTAGATTTCCATCGCCGAGCGTGGCAATAAGCCACTTCCTATATGTGTCGTAGGTTATGTTGTGGAAATGTTTGGAGTGCTTATCAAGATCTGTATTCGTAATAAGCCTCCTCCAGTTCTTAAGGTCTTCGGATGTAAATATGCTTGTTGGAGCCTCGCCGTATTCTTGTACAAAAACCTTATTCTCAGCTCTTGTAGCATGCCAGAACATGTTTCTCCTATTGTTAGCTACTAGTACAGCCCTAGCTTCGCTGCCTTCAACTAGGTAAAGCTTATCATCTAAGTTAACAAGAACCCTGTCCCCCTCCACTTTTAGGATGAAGCCTATGCTTCCTATACTACTCCATATCGTTTTCACAACCTCTAGATCTGTATTGAGAATTAATAAGAGTAGCCTTTCCCCACTTCTTAGCAAAGCATAAATATGATCGCCGATAACTGTTGTGCTTAGAGCATTTAAGGGCATCTTCTTTATGAATATCACCGCTTACTTGAAAGCTAAAATATATTCTTTCTTAAGACTCCCAGTTATTTTAAGCAAAGGCTTTAAAATCGTTAGGAATAACTTAATTGTTCTAAAAAAAAGCGCGATTGTCGTGCCAAATAAATGTCATAATTCTTTAAATCGATTAGCACAAACCCTTTAGATATCTGTAAACATTGTAGCCCTTCTTAATTAGCCCTTCTACATCAATTCCGCTAGGAAGTCTTGGTAGGGCTAAGACTATTGAGCCGTTCTTCTTTATAAGACCTTCAATGTGCGTAAGTGTATCAGCAAGTAAACCATGGAGAACTTCTAAGGCTATTATCGTGTCAAATTTCTCTTAGGATAAAGTTTCGAATATCGGTCACATGAAGCTCATCATATAGATTAAGCTTCTCTACTTTATGGATCTTTTCAGGCGATATGTCCACACCAACCAAATACTCAACGTTGCCTAAGTAAAGTTTTAACATAAGAGCTGAAAAACCTAGTCCATAACCTACATCGAGAACCCTGCCTAGAAATACAATATCATATTGACTGCTAACATCTTTCAGTATCGTTTATATGAGCACAATCTAGAAAACTTTAGGCTAAGAAACCTCATTGTAATTTCCTATTTCAATTAATGCCTTTTAAAGAAGGATTGTGAACAAAAGCTTATAATATACAACCTCGAAATCTATATTTAAACTATCAAATAATAAATCAAACCTATTCCATCAACCTTTTCTTGTTCCCCAAAAACTTACGTAGAACAATTTATTCTACATATGACGCTCCCAGCTCTATGAACTTATTGCAAACTATTCATGTATGTAAGTATATGCATTATTTTCTATCATAGACTCTTGCTCTACCTGTTTTTGGTTTAAGTGGGGGTAGGAGTTTGATGATCTCCCACTCTTCAGCTAATTCACGGATCTCCATGAGTATTTTGGGAAGAGAAGCTTAAATGGTTTTTAAAACGAGCTCATGTTCAATCCACATCCAAAGACGTTCTGTTTTCAGGATTCAAATAGTAGTTCACTTGATCTCTAATTATATCCTCTAAAGACTTCGTAACTTTGAAACCTAATTCTTGAATTTTTCTTATATCGCTCATAAGTATTGGAACCTCAACTGGTCTAAACCTACTTTTGTCAAATACAATTGATACATTTCCTTTGTCTGTTTTTATTCTTATGCCTTCATCTTCTAGGGCATACTCTAGCTCATTTTCAAGCATTAGCACATCAACTTTTGTCTTTAGAAAACTAGTATTGAAAAATTTATCTTCAGAAATTTCGGTTGGCTCTTTGATTTTCTTCTCACCTTTTAGAGTTTCAATTTCCTTTACATTATAACCTAACTGTTGAAGTGTTAACAATATGTAGGTGAGAACAGAGTTGGTTCTCATAGAACCCTGAACGTAGACATCTCCTGCTTTACCTTTTTCAGCTAACAATATATATCCATTTATAATATCCTCAACATGGCTCCAATCTCTAAAAACATTAACATTCCCTATCTTTATCTTATTCAATTCACCAAACTTTAGCGAAACACACTGTCTAACTATTGTAGAAGTTACAAACTCATGTCCTCTACCTGCCCCTTCATGATTAAAAGCTCTAGAAACTATAGTCTTTAAACCATAGACATGATAATAGTTTCTCATTAGAAAATCCCCATGAACTTTACTAGTAGCATAAGGGCTCATTGGTCTTAAAGGATTTTTTTCGTTAATAGGAAGTTCAGGAATTCTCTCAGGTTCTGGAAATATAGTACCATACTTCTTTAAAGCCCACTCATAGAACTTTTCAGAAACAACTTGCAAGCCATATTCTTCTGAAGAACCTGCAAATACAATCTTACAGTCTAAATCCTTAAGTCTTACTGCTTCTAATAGGTTCTGAGTCCCTAGAGTATTGACTCTAAAGGTTTCTAATGGATTTACAAAGCTTTTAGGAACATAAGATTGGGATGCTAAATGAAAAATTATATCAGGTTGAACTCTATCAAGAGCGAATAGTAAGCTAGTTAGGTCAGTTATATCACCTTCAACAAGCTTTACCTTATCCACCATGCCTATTTCGATAAGCCTTTTTGGCATATTACCATCGGTTCTTCTCCTAAATAGGCCATAAACTTCAAAACCTAAATCTAGAAGTCTTTTGGCCAAATAGGAACCAACAAAACCAGTTATGCCTGTGACAAAGACTCTTTTATCCATGTCACCTCGCTTTCTCTTTCACGAAGCTCTTTATAACATTAACGAAATATTCTCTTTTCTCCTCGCTTATTGCATGATGATTTCCAATAAAGAACGAGTTTCTCATTATTAAGTGAGAATTTGGTAAGTTACCAATCTTTCTATACCTAAACAGTTTCATAGCAGGTTGTTCATCCATGTTTCCAGCAACTAATGGACGTGTTTCTATACCCTTTGACTCTAGGTAATCAGTAAGCGCCTTTTTCTTGAAGGGCGCTGTTGGTTTAACTGTTAAAGGGTAACCAAACCAGACAGCTCTAGTATTCTTTTTTTCATCATGAATTATGAAGTATTTTGAGTATTTACTTAGCTCTTCATTCCAATATTTTGCGTTCTCTCTTCTAATTTTTATGAAAGCTTCTAATTTCTTCATTTGATGTATTCCAAATGCTCCTTGTATCTCGGTTGGACGAACATTAAACCCAATATTTATAAATAAAAACCTTGGATCGATTTCCGGATACTCTTTTGCAACTTGATCCCTACGTTTAATATCACGAATCCATCCATGTGCTCGAAGAATCTTGGCTAGCTCTGCATACTCCTCATTGTTAGTAATTATCATACCCCCTTCTATTGTTGTTATATGATGAGAAAAGAAGAAACTAAAAGTTCCTATATCACCAAATGTGCCAACTTTTTTCCCGTTCCATTCTGCGCCGTGGGCTTCACAAGAATCCTCAATCACATAAAGCTTATATTTATTAGCGATATTCATTATTTTATTCATGTCGCAAGGGAAACCAAGCAGATGAACTGGTATAATTGCTCTTGTTTTATCTGTTATGCTTCTTTCAATATCTTCATCTTTAATTGAGAAAGTTTCAACATCAACATCAACTAATACTGGAATTGCGCCAACATTAAGTATTGGAAATATAGAAGTAGACCATGTAACTGCTGGTACTATAACTTCATCACAGGGTTTTATTGCATTTTCGCCTAAGATAGGATTAGAAAGAATGCTTAAGGCAATTAGATTCGCTGAAGAACCTGAATTAACCATTATTGCTTCTTTTGAACCAATATATTTAGCGAATAAATCTTCAAATCTTTTGACTTTTTCTCCCATAGTTAAGCGTGTTGAAAGAAGAGAGTCTATTGCTTCGGTCACTTCTTCCCAGCTGAATGAAGGGATGCTTAGGGGAATTTTATACTTTGCATTAGCGAATAAGAGTGATTGGTTATCTTCGAAGTACTTTTTTACTAGCATTTTTATCTGACTCATCATATGTTCTAGTAATACCGTAAGAAATAATACTTAGGAAATATTTAAGCTTTAGTCTTTAATAATAAGATTGCCGTTGCAATTTTTCACATTCCTTTATGGATATTATTAATTTCTTTCTATTAACTGGCCTATTCCAGATTCTTAGAATGGCTGGTGAAATAATGGTGTTTACCACTCTAGATGTTGCTCTGGAATAGTAAAGAATCATGAAAATTACTGGGACGGTCTTAAATGCCATTCTGAAAGCAAGGTTTAACGATAAAACTTGACAATATTCCACTACACGAGACTAAGTCTTGGAGAATAGTTCATGCTTATAATGTTGAGTATTTTGTTTATTTATCATTTAAAGCAAGTCTAAAAAGCTTTACATTCCTCAACTGATTTTGCCAAACAACTTTATGCAGTATTTGAAAGTTATTCGATTCGGGTTCAAAGCTATAGATACAACCATTAGGCCCTACCATTTTGCTACATAGCATTGTATACCATCCTCTATAAGCTCCGACATCTGCTACGAAAAACCCTTTCCTTGGAAGAAGAGCAGTTCCATATAGGATTTCTAGGCCACCATGAGCTAAAGGTGTCTTTGTTAGTGCTACACAGAGTTGATTATACATTAAGAAGGCAGTGCAGGTCAATTTAATGGCATATGGGAGCATAAAGCTCTCAATTTTTGATCTAAGATTTAAATAACTCCCTTTCATACACCGAATACTTTTAAATATTGATGTTTAATTAATTTATTGTCAAATTTCTTAAAAACTTCCTCTCTTAGCTTAAATCCAATATCTATCAGTTGTTCTTTTGATAAAGATGCAACGAGTTCCATTTTATCGACCATCTCATTAAGATCTCCTGGGGTGAACAGTAAATATTCTGCATATGTCCCTTGAACAATTTCTGGAATTCCGCCTACTTTGGTGGCTATGGGTAGGGTTCCAGTAAGCATTGCTTCTATAACAGCATATGGAAGGGGCTCTTCAGTAATGGAAGGAAAAAGTAAGGCAAGACATTGAGAATAAAGTTTTAAAACATCTTCATGACTTAGATGGCCAAGTATTTTATAAGATTCTCCAAGCTTTTCAGCAAATCGCGTGCTTAAAATTCTGTAAGTTCCTGCAAGCATGAAAGTTGCTCTTAAGCCTTTCTTTAAAAACTTTTGGGAAGCACGTATTAGTACATGAAATCCCTTAATATAGCTATCACCACCTAAGTACATGAAGAATGCTCCTTTAAGCTCCTTCTTTACTAAGGGCACCTCAGGTGCTGGGTTATAAATTATCCTTAATTTACTAGCTAGCTCAGGCGCAATCTTACATATGATCTCATACTGTCTTTTTGATACGCATATTATCATATCTGCCTTACTTGCCCATGATCTGAAAGTCCATACCATAGGTGTAAGTATGGATCCTATTATTGCTCTTTCAATACTGTTATATTCTGCGAGCTCATACTTCATTTCTTCAGCAAAATTTCTCAGAAAATTATTAGGCTGGCCTTGAATAATTGTGGAGTTATACGAAATGAGTTGATAATCATGAGCATGAACAATAACTCTCTTATCTAATTCCTTTGCAATGGGTATTACCGGATAGCCATAGGGAATGTAGACTACGTCAAATCTACGGATAAGTTCTTTATAGTATTGCCTAACCGTGGGTCTTAAGAAATTGAGGAGTAGCTCTGCCTTGTTTGGTGACATTAATATTGGATCTATGATAAACTTAACATTTTCAATATGAAGAGGATTCCTTGTGCCTGTAATCACCGAGATGTTAAGTGTTTGTTCATTAGCTAAAAGACGAGTTATTACGTATGTAGCTAAAGTACCTCCACCTCCTTCAGGCCAAAAGCGTTGAGAAATTATCAGTATGTTCATATTCTGATCTTATAACCTACTAAGTACTTTAGCCCATAATGTCGCATGTTTATTCGGGGATAAATGTTCATTGAAATACTGTTTTGCTTTTCTTTCAAAATCTAACCTATAGTTTTCATCATTTAATAGACGAGAAGTAGCATTAAGGATGGAAGGAAAGTCATCAGCAACTAGAACGGCTTTTCTTTCTACTAATCCATTAAGTTTTGATGCTGGATGTAGTGTTGTTATTATTGCTTTTCCATAATATAATGCTTCAACCAATTTCATGCTGACTCCTACTGCCCAAGGATAGAAGAGAAGAAAGCCGCAGGCGTTTTTATAAAGATGAGATAAGTAATCATCATCAACGGGACCTATTGGTACTATGTTCTCAAGTTTATCAATACCGTATGTCGTGCAAAATTCTCTTAGATCTGAAGAAGTCATGATTAATAAGAACTTTGCATGAGGTAGCTTTCTGGCTAATTTTATTAGCATTTTTAAGTTGAAAATTCCTTGAAAAGCGTCCCAGCCTTTAAAGGTTCCGAATGATAAAAAATAGGTTTCATTTGGTATCTCGAATTTTCTCAGGCGATCTTCCCTAGGATGTCTTGTTCTTAAATATGCAGGACCTATTGTGCAGATTTTATCTCTATCAGTCCGTAATCTTAAAAGGGCATTTTCTTCGACTCTTGTTATCGGAACAGTAAAATCTGAAAGTATGGAGAAGAGAGCATGCCTTATAATGGAGAAAGGAGCTCGCATTAATTCTCGTACATCATGAGTAAAGCGGTATATATATTTTGCGTATATTCCCCTTATAGAGTGAGGCCTATAAATTAGAGGTAGACCTAGCTTTTCAGATAACATTTTAGATGGTAGCCATACCTTGGGTGTAAAGCATACTATAAAATCCGGTTTAGATTCAACAATTTTATTCATATTATTATTAACTAAGTATTTAACCAATAATTCTCTTGTAATATCAACACAACATACTTTAGACTTGGTATCTAATCCAGAAACACTGTATCTAAGGAGAAAGTTTGATGAATATTTCTTAATTATATTGAGATAGTGACAATCATGCCCATGCAATGCGAGAGTGACCAAGGAACTAGCAATAAGCCTAGCATCACCTACATTTGGATGACTATATAAAGATAGATCGCCTATGCCAAGTATTTTAAATTTCATATTCACCAATCTATGTTAAGACTTTTTACCTTTAAGCGCTAAATTGCATAATAGTATTTCAAGTTGCTGTAGAATGGTATTTAAGTTAAAGTTTTCCTCAAATATTCGTTTAGATGCTAACCCCATTTTTATTCTAAGTTCTTTATTGGTTACTAAAGTTTTAAGTGCCCTATACAGAGTCAGGCAAGATTTTTCAGGCACTACATATCCATTGACTCCATCTTTTACGATGTCGTAAGCTACTCCTGTTGCATTAGATACTATGACAGGTTTGCCCAAAGATATTGCTTCATTAATAACTAATCCCCATTCTTCTGGTACTCTCGAAGTAATTGATGGACGCACGACTATATCTGATATCAAATAATATGCTGTCTTAATATCCCCAACTACTGCTCCAGTAAATATGACAGAATCTCTCATGTTATACTTCTTACATAGCTCTTCCAAAAATCTCCTTTCTTCTCCTTCCCCTGCTATTATTAGAATAACATTATCGTATTCTTTTCGAAGTTTTGCAAAAGCATGTATTAAGAACCTCACACCCTTCTGCTTAATGAGGCGTCCAACGTAGAGTATAACTACTTTACCCCTGAATTTTGTTCTGAGACTTTCAGCGGCATTACGTACGTAACTATTAATACTCAAATGCGAATAATAAAAGCGAATTATCTTTAATTTTCGTCTTAGTGTAGGTGAAAACATAGTCCAATATTTGTACGCTCTTGTTCCTGGCACAATGATAATATTAGAATTAACTACAATTAACCTATGTAGTGGCCACGTTAATGTACTGATAAAAGTTCTTGGAGTATACCACCGTGAGTCCATTGTTATAAATTGAACATTTTTAACTTTTAGTACTAGCATACTTAATATTGACTCAAATGCCAAAGGTGACTCTAAAATTACAACATCATAATATCCCTTTAAAATTTTGCATAATACTTTCAAAGTATTAAACAGAATCCCTATAAAATCTATGAAGTATATCTTGAATATTGAAAATCCATAATATTCCCTCTTCTTCCATTGTAAATGTTCTATATAAAAGGAATTTGAAAGGTTTTGCCATAATGGGACATAAGAGGGTTTTACTTCCCTGCTTAATTCGATATATATTCCCCCTGAAATATTTGTAGCGGGTTCAGATATTATCAAGATCCTTATCTTTTTAGTTGTAAGACGTCTCGGTTTACTCAAGAAGGTAGCATCCTCCATATTTTATAGTTCATAACACCGCCAGAGTCCTCCACTGGAGTATATAAGATTGTATTTCTCATTAGACTCTGCAAATATACTTTGTAAGGAATATAGTATCTCTGACTTAGGATAGTAAAGTAAGCCGCTTGTTACACCCATGTAGAAAAATGCGAAAAGTTGATATTTCTCCAAGGATGAAGAAGATATAAGTTGTTTAAGCACTACAAAATCTCTCACCTCTCTAAAATCTTCCGGTATATTATTTAAGTTCTTTCCATAAAGTCCTGAATAGAACAACAATAGCGAATGAGAACCAGGTGCTGCTACGGATTCATCATACATTGAATGGTTTGAGATGAACTCTGCTAAAAGAACATCCCTTTCTGTCGGATAAAAACGAGGTGAGGGCCCCCACTTATCTATCGGTGTTAAAAGTATACCTGCTGTGATTATAACTATTAGAATTGCACAAATCACTCTGGACTTAGGATATTCCGCCTTTTGATAAGAAATATTGTTTATCACATAAGCATAGACCATTGGAAATGCCATTGAGAAGAAAAAGTAAGGTCTTGTGTTCCACCATACTAGGGCCATCAGCTGAAATACGATTATATCCGAAAGCAGAGCTATCGGGATGAGCCGCAATAAACTTTGCTCCTTATGTTTAAAGAGTAGTTGTAATGATAATACAATAGCTAAGAAATATGATGAAAGTATATTCAGGCGTACGAGATCTTCATAATATTTTCCGATGATATTAGTTGCACCAATTGATATACGTAGTGTTGTTTCTTCAGGATATAACACTATGGATTTCACTGTAGAAACGATCGTGGTTATAAGATTACTAACAGGATTATAGGGAATCGTTTGCGTTGCTAAGAATATTGTAAGCATTAATATTGTCAAGCCTAAAAATTTCTTTTGTAAACTTTCCCTAATATCAAAAGCTCTTTTTAACATGTAATAAGTGAGCAATAAAAAAAGAGGGAACAGCCCTATGATTAAGGAAAATCCTGGGTAAGTAATACATAGAGCAATAAATGAAATGAAGAATAGCACTAGATAATTTTTCTGTCGTCTAACCATTAGCATGGATAAGGTTACCATAGTTATCGAAGCTAAGAGTGTTCCCGCAGAATCACGTCCATAGAAAAATGGTACCAATACTGAAGAAAGAAAGAAAAGCGGAAGCATGGAAGCATACAGATTTGATTTATCACGTACACGAGATAATGCCAAAGATATGATTAATAATAGTGGAATCATATTAAGTAAAAGTTGCGAAACTACACCTACTGTCTGCATAAAGTCAAAACTAGCTACAATAGATAATGTACTGAAGAAGTACGCGTGGCCTAAAGTTGTTAGGTCTCCTTGGATT
>Ga0079041_1000188_pt1 | contig 13119 bp, 7 predicted proteins | sample ECH_Bhost_MetaG_FD_76328 | JGI IMG/M metagenome (GOLD analysis project Ga0079041, IMG submission 76328) | Hot spring microbial mat communities from Yellowstone National Park, Wyoming, USA - ECH_B host_MetaG | ecosystem: Environmental > Aquatic > Thermal springs > Hot (42-90C) > Microbial mats ... | reverse complement strand
GTCTTCAGTATCCTTTAATGAGGAATTGAAAGAGTTTGCAAGCACAGGGGCTAAAGCAAGTACTAACGTATCCTTTAATGAGGAATTGAAAGTTAGTAATAAATAGTATTTACTAATAGTTAATAGTGTATCCTTTAATGAGGAATTGAAAGCTAGCCCCATTATTCGCTTGTCCTGCGGCTAGCGATATGGGTATCCTTTAATGAGGAATTGAAAGGCAACGGTTACGCCATACTCGCACGACACGAGTCATTCAGTATCCTTTAATGAGGAATTGAAAGAAATCATCATTGTCCGCTACCCACTGAAACGTGACTAGTATCCTTTAATGAGGAATTGAAAGTTAATGTCGAGCGCTACATAATGAGGGCGATGATAGTATCCTTTAATGAGGAATTGAAAGTGCGGGTACCGCTGAGAACCAAGCGTTGCCACACCTTGTATCCTTTAATGAGGAATTGAAAGGCATGCCCACTATTCCTTTTCTCTTCGCGTAGTCTTTCTTCGTATCCTTTAATGAGGAATTGAAAGCCACCACCGCCAAAATCAACGCGTGCGCAGCTTTTACAAGAAGCGTGTATCCTTTAATGAGGAATTGAAAGACCAGTGGGAAGTTCACTGTGTAAGGGGAGACGGTATCCTTTAATGAGGAATTGAAAGGCGAAGAATTGGTTCGTAACCTTCACCCGCTGAGTGGGTATCCTTTAATGAGGAATTGAAAGAATCACCCTCACCAAAGCGAACATCGATTCTTGCTATTTGTATCCTTTAATGAGGAATTGAAAGTCCACGCGGCTGCTTGAACTTGTTGTGTATAGAAGCCAGGTATCCTTTAATGAGGAATTGAAAGATATGTGGTAAAAAATATTCAGTTACCTACTTACCCAGTATCCTTTAATGAGGAATTGAAAGCGTCGGGAAGGGACAAAACTGAGATTCTTCCCTGTTTTGTATCCTTTAATGAGGAATTGAAAGTCACAGGGTCGAGGAGAATGAACCTGCCACCCACTGGTATCCTTTAATGAGGAATTGAAAGCTTGATTGACAGTCGCAACGTCAATCGCCTGTTTGTATCCTTTAATGAGGAATTGAAAGTTGATTTATTGGCAAAGGCTGAGCTCACAGTTGACCAGTATCCTTTAATGAGGAATTGAAAGAAGTTTAAATGCGTCTTGTAAACTAACTTTTTGCTTTAGTATCCTTTAATGAGGAATTGAAAGTCTATTGTGCCAATTAGGTATTCGCTTTTTAATGTTTTCCCTGTATCCTTTAATGAGGAATTGAAAGCCATACTCACTGCACCCTTGATTATTATACGCAGTGTATCCTTTAATGAGGAATTGAAAGTGAGTGTGGCAACACTTCGATTATCGTGCATCGTCCTCAGTATCCTTTAATGAGGAATTGAAAGAGAAGATCGATTATATAGGGTTTAGAAGGTGGTGCCGGTATCCTTTAATGAGGAATTGAAAGCAGCTTGAACTCCGTCGCCTGCAGTGTTGTTGTTTAGTATCCTTTAATGAGGAATTGAAAGATGTATGGGTTACAGATGAGACCACCGCTTCCACTGTATCCTTTAATGAGGAATTGAAAGTGGCACCCGAAATTGGGTTACCGGACATATCGGTTACAGGTATCCTTTAATGAGGAATTGAAAGGATACGTCGTTATCTCTCTGTTCCAGTCAATCCAGTATCCTTTAATGAGGAATTGAAAGAGAGGAGTGGCGGGCAGTCAGGCAAACATTCAGAGGGTATCCTTTAATGAGGAATTGAAAGTATCCACAGTATCCAGGTCGTCCACCGATGTATCCCCCTCGTATCCTTTAATGAGGAATTGAAAGACAACCGGGGGGACGGATTTGAGTGAAAACCAAATTGTATCCTTTAATGAGGAATTGAAAGAACTTCCTTCCTCTCTATGCACACCACATCCCCGACAGTATCCTTTAATGAGGAATTGAAAGTAGTAAAGTTCCACACATCATATCCAACGTTAGAATCCGGTATCCTTTAATGAGGAATTGAAAGGAATTCGGTATATATGCCGTGCGCACGCTATCTATTACAGTATCCTTTAATGAGGAATTGAAAGTGATGATGCCAAGAACCTGATTGAAGATGACATAGTATCCTTTAATGAGGAATTGAAAGAAAGTGTATGTGATAACTAGCTTGTAATACTCCCATCTGGTATCCTTTAATGAGGAATTGAAAGTAAACATACGTAGCTGTGATTGTCACTGGCTGACCTGTATCCTTTAATGAGGAATTGAAAGCTCATCCTGTGTAGGATAAGTCAGCGCTTCCCTCGTACAGTATCCTTTAATGAGGAATTGAAAGTTATGCACACTCCCCCGTTACCTTGACTGTGGTAGGTATCCTTTAATGAGGAATTGAAAGATAACTGGGATGAAAGCCATAACTATGGCATAGGTGCTGTATCCTTTAATGAGGAATTGAAAGCGGGGCTTCCTGCTTCTTCCACCAGGTTCGGTGTCCACAGGTATCCTTTAATGAGGAATTGAAAGAGTACCACCATCAAACAATCCGCAGAACGACCCTCAGTATCCTTTAATGAGGAATTGAAAGTATCCTTCGGGAGAGGTTACCGGTCCCGTAGGCAACACAGTATCCTTTAATGAGGAATTGAAAGCTTTTTACCTCATCACTTTGACATTTGTACAATTTAGTATCCTTTAATGAGGAATTGAAAGAGAAATTGATGCTCAGACGTTACCAAGGCAAGTCCCTTGTATCCTTTAATGAGGAATTGAAAGTGAAAAGTAAACTGCAAATTGAACGTAAAATCCTGCGGTATCCTTTAATGAGGAATTGAAAGTGAAGGCTTGTTCATCGATTACACGGTCGCGCTGGGCGTATCCTTTAATGAGGAATTGAAAGCAAGCACAACGCTTGTGATGGCGGGCTACGGGCAAAGTATCCTTTAATGAGGAATTGAAAGACGCTTATCGGCTATGTTGCGCATAAATTCCTGAAGTATCCTTTAATGAGGAATTGAAAGTAACAAATATTGACCAACATCTAGCGTTACGGGATTGTGGTATCCTTTAATGAGGAATTGAAAGGTTCTAAAGACATGTTTTTTCACCTGGCCGCTGGGGGCTTGTATCCTTTAATGAGGAATTGAAAGATTAGCGCGTATTGTGGTGTTACTTTGATTACTGTTCTGTATCCTTTAATGAGGAATTGAAAGTTTTGTAGTCTTAGCCAATAATTGACTACATTAAAGTATCCTTTAATGAGGAATTGAAAGCTAAAAGCTGTAGGTTAATCGTGTTACCAGACCAACCTGGTATCCTTTAATGAGGAATTGAAAGAAGGTTTCAAAACGACGTCCAGAGCAAACTGTCCAGTATCCTTTAATGAGGAATTGAAAGTTTGCTACTAATCCTACTTCTGATACTGTTATACTTCCAGTATCCTTTAATGAGGAATTGAAAGAAGTATTGACCAGTCATAACTACGCCCACGAGTCTTGTATCCTTTAATGAGGAATTGAAAGTTACTATCCAAAACACACTATAATACGTTTTGACCTCATGTATCCTTTAATGAGGAATTGAAAGATTCACTTTCCACCAATCTTAGGGCATCCATTCCCGCTTCGTATCCTTTAATGAGGAATTGAAAGTTTAAACTTAAAGCATACACGGGTAAGGGGAAATCTCGGAGTATCCTTTAATGAGGAATTGAAAGGAAGCAACTGTTTTTGGGGAACCCACGTTGAAGTCAGGTATCCTTTAATGAGGAATTGAAAGATAATACTCCTCCCCCGCTTCGCTTTGTAACACGTCTGTATCCTTTAATGAGGAATTGAAAGAAACCCTGCACAAGCAAGCCACCAGCCGTAGTAAAGTATCCTTTAATGAGGAATTGAAAGTATTCTGTTTTTTCAAGATGGTATTTATACTTTCTGGTATCCTTTAATGAGGAATTGAAAGGCTTAAACCCCTCCATATCCAATTCCCAATAGTGTTAAGTATCCTTTAATGAGGAATTGAAAGTGTAAAATATGTGTGAAAGCACTCTATTGAACTCATCCTTCATGTATCCTTTAATGAGGAATTGAAAGTAGTAGTGGCGTATTACCACTTCTTTGTAGTTATTGGTATCCTTTAATGAGGAATTGAAAGTAAATATGGACTTCGTCCTGGGAAGTGGGGGTTGACTCTGTATCCTTTAATGAGGAATTGAAAGATTAGATAGAAACGATAGTAATCCCTAATAAACGAAGTATCCTTTAATGAGGAATTGAAAGATACCGTGAATCCATAGAACTTTATAGCCGTATCTACTGGTATCCTTTAATGAGGAATTGAAAGAAAAAGGAGGACAGTGCGGGCATCCCTCAGCTGTGAGTATCCTTTAATGAGGAATTGAAAGTGTCAAAGGCTAAGCAGGTTGTTGAGAAGGGTACCCATATCCTTTAATGAGGAATTGAAAGTCACAATACGCATAGCGAAATTCACAGCCTGCTTTGTGTGTATCCTTTAATGAGGAATTGAAAGACCGATGTCGCTATTTCCCGTTCCTTCTTGCACGGTCATGTATCCTTTAATGAGGAATTGAAAGCTGTAGTGGTAGCTGTTGTTGAGAAATTACCTGTTTCGCGTATCCTTTAATGAGGAATTGAAAGCTCACAACAATCCCCACAGAAAATGTCGGCTTCTTGCCGTATCCTTTAATGAGGAATTGAAAGTGTAGCGTTCCTAGTGTTACTACACCAACATATTTTTGGTATCCTTTAATGAGGAATTGAAAGTATACACCACCTAGCCAACCTATACCAACAACACAACCGGTATCCTTTAATGAGGAATTGAAAGAGTGTTCTACGGTATTGCTCCGTCCTACCTTAGAACGTATCCTTTAATGAGGAATTGAAAGGTGGTTCCCGAACTTGTGGCCACTTCCGCTATGTTTGGTATCCTTTAATGAGGAATTGAAAGATCAATTTCGACCCATGCAAGGCTAAGAATGTTTATCACGTATCCTTTAATGAGGAATTGAAAGTGAGAGTAACCTAAAGCCAAACCATTGAATATCACAGAGTATCCTTTAATGAGGAATTGAAAGAAAGACACGCCACTTCTATAGCCCTGTATACATCGTCCTCGTATCCTTTAATGAGGAATTGAAAGTTGGAAAACGATTTAGACTTGATACACGTGAATTGTGTATCCTTTAATGAGGAATTGAAAGATTGTACCCACACCAGAAGCGAAAGATATCGGGTCGCTTCGTATCCTTTAATGAGGAATTGAAAGCCTAATAGTTATTGTAAATGGTTTTTTTGCTTTTTTGCAGGTATCCTTTAATGAGGAATTGAAAGTTTGGACACAAGAGCTTTTGAGCGCTTTGGGCGGTTCTGTATCCTTTAATGAGGAATTGAAAGGCTACTACACGTTCATGATGAAGACGTATAACCAGAGGGTATCCTTTAATGAGGAATTGAAAGATATTGGTTGTCAGCGTTTTGACGCTCCATGCGTATTCGGTATCCTTTAATGAGGAATTGAAAGTTTCGCAGGCATTTGCTTTAGCTCGTCTTGACTGAGTATCCTTTAATGAGGAATTGAAAGAATACGACGTATGCACACATGTTTCTACATAGCGCTTGTATCCTTTAATGAGGAATTGAAAGAAAATCTGAATCAGAACAGAGTCGAGCGCTAGATGCGGGTATCCTTTAATGAGGAATTGAAAGAGTTGATTACAAGACTTAATGGAATTTCGTCATTTTGGTATCCTTTAATGAGGAATTGAAAGGTTTTGTAGACACAGAGGTCACTATAAATTTACAGCAGTATCCTTTAATGAGGAATTGAAAGTTTCTAACCTTTTTTTCTAGCCCCCCATGGTGGTCGCCTCGTATCCTTTAATGAGGAATTGAAAGCATCGTCATCTCGCTTATCTGCTGAACCTTATCCACGTGTATCCTTTAATGAGGAATTGAAAGTTCCATAGCTGTCTTGTCGTCAAGTAGTACTTTAAGTATCCTTTAATGAGGAATTGAAAGCTTCAACATATTCAGTCATTTTTTTCGCCTCCCAGTATCCTTTAATGAGGAATTGAAAGACCCTCGATTTTAGAATTCCACTTTTTACCTCATCGCGTATCCTTTAATGAGGAATTGAAAGAGCATATCAGCGCAGGGGTTTACGCAGGCGTTGGCGGTATCCTTTAATGAGGAATTGAAAGGCACGGATAGGGTATCGACACATACTCTACGATTTGTTCGGTATCCTTTAATGAGGAATTGAAAGTTGAACACTATAGAACTCTGTGTCAGTGGTTACATCGAGTATCCTTTAATGAGGAATTGAAAGATTTTCACAAGTGAGGCAATCGCTTGGTCAACTGTGTATCCTTTAATGAGGAATTGAAAGGTTGATAACTTATGGGCTAGTTATTCTGTAGGTGAAGTATCCTTTAATGAGGAATTGAAAGGGGGGTGAGTGAAGCATGAGCGAACAACAACAAAATTCGGGTATCCTTTAATGAGGAATTGAAAGTGGTTATTATACCTGAGGGGTAGCACACTAACGTTTATTGGTATCCTTTAATGAGGAATTGAAAGAAAAACACTAGTTTACCTTGCTTCGGTATGAGTTTAATGGTATCCTTTAATGAGGAATTGAAAGCGCTAATCCTGCAATCTGGGTCACAATCCCCGATTTTGTATCCTTTAATGAGGAATTGAAAGCTATCGCCCATGTCCCGTAAGGTCTTGGCAGTTTCAGTATCCTTTAATGAGGAATTGAAAGCTTTTTTGAACTGCGCACCATTCTTCCTTCTCTGCGCCATGTATCCTTTAATGAGGAATTGAAAGACGATAAGTGTGATTGAAGAACAATTAATGTGCCATGTATCCTTTAATGAGGAATTGAAAGAGCACCAAGCACATAGAACGCCCAGTCAAACAAACCGTCTGGTATCCTTTAATGAGGAATTGAAAGGGGCTTGTTGCGCCGTCTTACCAGTTTCAAGCAGGCGTATCCTTTAATGAGGAATTGAAAGTTTCCGTTTGTAACTCACCCGCCCAAGCCACTTTACCCGGTATCCTTTAATGAGGAATTGAAAGCCCACACCTAAGAGAATAAGAGCTGAACCCTGATTAGGTATCCTTTAATGAGGAATTGAAAGATGGCGCGCTTAGCCTGTGCCAAAGGCACAGTTGCCCACGTATCCTTTAATGAGGAATTGAAAGACGTCGATAACAGATATCGACCAAAAATGTCAGGAAGTATCCTTTAATGAGGAATTGAAAGACGCCTAGCGTTGTACTCGACGGAGAGAGCTATTTCTTTCGGTATCCTTTAATGAGGAATTGAAAGAGTCAGTCAGTTAGCCCTTAACCTCGACCTCGAGTATCCTTTAATGAGGAATTGAAAGTTATCGCTTCAGGCTTCTTTGTGACTATTTCTTCAATTCGGTATCCTTTAATGAGGAATTGAAAGAGAAATCGATACTTGCTTTTCCGTAAAAATTAATTATGTATCCTTTAATGAGGAATTGAAAGGCAAGTGTGACTATCACGAAAAGCGAAAGAAGCGTTGTATCCTTTAATGAGGAATTGAAAGACGGCAATGCTACCGTATATGGCTTCATTGCAATTCAAGGTATCCTTTAATGAGGAATTGAAAGACGGCGGCGTCTTTGAACTTAACGAGGACTTACGCTCAGTATCCTTTAATGAGGAATTGAAAGCTTCTGCACCTAGCACGTGAGCTACCCCTCGGGAGAGGGTATCCTTTAATGAGGAATTGAAAGTTCAGAATATATTCACCATTCTTTCCATAAACTGTGGTATCCTTTAATGAGGAATTGAAAGTCTAAACCGTCTACGTGGCATTTTACCACCACGTCGTATCCTTTAATGAGGAATTGAAAGGACGTCCCACTGCTTTGGCTGCCCGTCTGAGTGTAGGTATCCTTTAATGAGGAATTGAAAGTTTTCTCTAACTCCTTAGTGGTCATGAGCGTGTCACCTAGTATCCTTTAATGAGGAATTGAAAGAATTATCGAATGCCGCTTGAATCTCTTCATCCGTTAGGTATCCTTTAATGAGGAATTGAAAGAACGTAATGGCTAAACCCCATGCAAAGTGTGCGTCCTGGTATCCTTTAATGAGGAATTGAAAGTGATAACCTCTACTTAGGAAGCCTCGAAGACGCCTTAAGTATCCTTTAATGAGGAATTGAAAGTGAACGCTTGTACTTTAGAAGGATAGGACTGGTCGATGGTATCCTTTAATGAGGAATTGAAAGCTGTTCGTCTTTTCCTCCTTCTAGCAGGATCTGGGTGTATCCTTTAATGAGGAATTGAAAGTCTAACTCTCAGTGTCCCTCTGGCTACATATGCCAGGTATCCTTTAATGAGGAATTGAAAGACCCACTTTGACATTTTAATGTTCGGGTTCGAGTTTGGTATCCTTTAATGAGGAATTGAAAGTCCAAAACTGAGAGCGGGAAATTAATTATGAACCCGGTATCCTTTAATGAGGAATTGAAAGAAACCGCAAGCCCTGCGACAAGACCCAAGAACTCAACGCCCGGTATCCTTTAATGAGGAATTGAAAGAAAACAACAATTCCTTCAACAAAACCTTGAAAAAACATGTATCCTTTAATGAGGAATTGAAAGTAATGAATAAAACTCTATCATATCCAAAACCATTTTCATGTATCCTTTAATGAGGAATTGAAAGCTTATTGGATGCATAACAAACACACTAGCTAGTTTCCCAGTATCCTTTAATGAGGAATTGAAAGGGAACAACTACTTTCAGAAGCTTTAACGCCATTTATATGTATCCTTTAATGAGGAATTGAAAGAAAGCTTGACGTACCATTTCAACGTATTTTTTGCCAAACAAGTATCCTTTAATGAGGAATTGAAAGTCGTGAACGACCAAACGTCATAGCCTATATTTTTAGTATCCTTTAATGAGGAATTGAAAGTCGTCCCGGGCTGCCTACCTAATTAGCACAACGTTGTATCCTTTAATGAGGAATTGAAAGAATTTGCAGGCACCGCGGGCACTACGAGTTCAAGGCGTATCCTTTAATGAGGAATTGAAAGGTCACAGAGAACACAATTGTGTATTCACCACTCGAATAGGGTATCCTTTAATGAGGAATTGAAAGTGACCAGCTGGTGAATTTGGTGCTGTGCTTATCCATATTAGTATCCTTTAATGAGGAATTGAAAGTGTTCAATAAAACCAACGGTATTACCTAACTCTTTTCCGTATCCTTTAATGAGGAATTGAAAGCTTCATCGCTCGAAGCATTAACACCCGCTTGTCTTGACTGTATCCTTTAATGAGGAATTGAAAGTAATTAACGCGCTTACACAGTTGGGCGAAACTGTGTTTGTATCCTTTAATGAGGAATTGAAAGAGCTATCTTTAGTTCAGCTGGTGTAACTAGTGTTGCAGTATCCTTTAATGAGGAATTGAAAGTAGTTGCTTCAGTCGGCATAGAGCTCTCGAAGGATTTAGCAGGTATCCTTTAATGAGGAATTGAAAGAAGAAAAGACTGGGCGCACGCATTGTGCGGGCGTTCTTCGGTATCCTTTAATGAGGAATTGAAAGCCGCGAAGGCGCCACCTCTACGTGGTGCGGGGGAGGCAGTATCCTTTAATGAGGAATTGAAAGTCAAGCGCAAGGATTTCGTTGCCCGCGGCGTTGAACTGTATCCTTTAATGAGGAATTGAAAGACCATGTGTCACAGAACGTGACCAGCTCGTTACATTTGCTGGTATCCTTTAATGAGGAATTGAAAGGAGCAATCGCTTGCTCAGGTGGCTGGGTGGTGTAGGTATCCTTTAATGAGGAATTGAAAGGGTAAACAAAAAATTCGGCAATGACGTAAGTAATTTTGTGTATCCTTTAATGAGGAATTGAAAGAGTTAATGGGGAAATACCACCTTTGGTAGACCACGGTTCAGTATCCTTTAATGAGGAATTGAAAGTAGCTACCCCACGTACTTTTCTGCCAAACCAAGATTGTATCCTTTAATGAGGAATTGAAAGGGATTCGGGAGCTCACCGAGGCCGCACTAGCCATGCTGGTATCCTTTAATGAGGAATTGAAAGCTTCTATCCCGTAGTAGCTGTGCGCGGCGTGTCCCACTTGTATCCTTTAATGAGGAATTGAAAGATTGTGGTCAACGAGAATAATGAGGTGATTGAGGGAGTATCCTTTAATGAGGAATTGAAAGAAGCTAAGTAACAGTGGAATAGCACAGAGCTATCGTGGTATCCTTTAATGAGGAATTGAAAGTTTTCAACTATTGTGTAATTGAAAACGGGCTCAATCTGGTATCCTTTAATGAGGAATTGAAAGCCTCATAATAGCACGCCAAGCGAGCTTACGAGGGTGCGTGTATCCTTTAATGAGGAATTGAAAGTTTAGAAACAGCACACCAAGATGGATGGGACGCAAGTATCCTTTAATGAGGAATTGAAAGAGGGGGAGCACTAAGCGAAAAACAAGAGCCTCGTGTATCCTTTAATGAGGAATTGAAAGTGGAAAAATTGAGCGAGGAGCGCGTGAAGGCGCTCCATCGGTATCCTTTAATGAGGAATTGAAAGTGATTAGAGTCCACGTCTACCCTCTAACACGTCCTGTATCCTTTAATGAGGAATTGAAAGGTTCTTCAGTTGGCTGTATATACTTTTGCATGATTTTTGTATCCTTTAATGAGGAATTGAAAGTTAGTAGCCCCACCGGTGTCGCTCAAACCCGAAAGTATCCTTTAATGAGGAATTGAAAGACGTCTTTTGGTTACCTTTAGTGCGTCTTAGACCCCTGTATCCTTTAATGAGGAATTGAAAGATCGGGTAGCTCTACTTGGTCGAAGAAGCCAACTGAGTATCCTTTAATGAGGAATTGAAAGCTAGTTCGAAGTTGCTTACGAACTCAGGGTACCTCTGTATCCTTTAATGAGGAATTGAAAGTTTTTGTCACAGACCTAGGGACAACCAAGGAGACGTGTATCCTTTAATGAGGAATTGAAAGTGACCAATGCCGAACCCTTGACCAGTACCTTGGTCGTGTATCCTTTAATGAGGAATTGAAAGTTGTTAAGGGTTGGAGGTACCACGTTCCTGAGTTACAGGTATCCTTTAATGAGGAATTGAAAGCTTTCATCTGCGTCTATCATGCCGTACACAAAATGCGTATCCTTTAATGAGGAATTGAAAGTGACTATCCGTTACTGATTGAACCGTGTTAGTGTTGGTATCCTTTAATGAGGAATTGAAAGCTTGTGTGCCATATTCGTAGCAGTCTGAAAAACCGCAAGTATCCTTTAATGAGGAATTGAAAGTATATATACGTTCATCGTATACGTTCATGGTAAATAGTATCCTTTAATGAGGAATTGAAAGTTATTATCAATAAAACGCTCAATTTCGTTTTTTAATGGTATCCTTTAATGAGGAATTGAAAGATGGCTCTCACGGTCTTTTCGATTTGACTGCAGTCTTGTATCCTTTAATGAGGAATTGAAAGCCTCCTCGTCTATTTCCTCACCCACTTCCTCGTCTTCCTGGTATCCTTTAATGAGGAATTGAAAGTTCAAACCAAACCGCACGTCGACCCTCGGCAACTCGAGTATCCTTTAATGAGGAATTGAAAGCTATTTGTTTTGTCTCTTCTGACATCAATAGTAAAGTATCCTTTAATGAGGAATTGAAAGGTTTGAGGAGGATGAGTAGGCCGAAGAAGAAGATTGTGGTATCCTTTAATGAGGAATTGAAAGGTTCATGGTGACCGAAATGAGGTACTCGTCTTCGTCTAGTATCCTTTAATGAGGAATTGAAAGTCCAATCTACGTAAGTGATGGTATTACCGATCTGTTTGGTATCCTTTAATGAGGAATTGAAAGGTGTTCTAGGTTCCTGAGGACTTAGTTCAGTTTGCTGGTATCCTTTAATGAGGAATTGAAAGGAAGCAGTGTCTCTCGACTAATACCGCTTTCCTCCCCAAGTATCCTTTAATGAGGAATTGAAAGCTTTAGTCGGCGCTATGTTTGACGCCCCGTGGTTGGGGTATCCTTTAATGAGGAATTGAAAGTAGCGTAGGGATAAGCTGTAGCTTCGGTACTAACAACACGTATCCTTTAATGAGGAATTGAAAGCTATTAAAATCTCACATACAATAATTTTTTGTCATCATGCATAGCGGTATCCTTTAATGAGGAATTGAAAGCTATTAAAATCCACGTCATTAAATTTAACGAACTGGTATCCTTTAATGAGGAATTGAAAGAAACCCTATTCGTGCGCACCGTCTATGAGGGGAGAGTATCCTTTAATGAGGAATTGAAAGAGTGAAGCCCCATAAGCAACGCTTAGAACAAGCCTGTGTATCCTTTAATGAGGAATTGAAAGTACCACAGCCCTTCCGCTCCTACATTGACCAGATGCGTCCGATGGCTGTCGTCCCCGCACTGATCTTCGGCTTCTTTACCCCTCTCATCCTCGGCTCTAGTCTTACAATAGCGTTTGCATTCGCGCTTACTCTAGGTTTCATGCAGGCTGGGGCGCAGACAATCAACCTTTCATCTCCTTATGAAGCGCTGATAGATATAGAAAACAACAAGGGATACCGCCCCACTCCATCGGGCAGGATACCCCCGAAAACGGGCACAATTGTCGGGTTTTCATACCTCTTCATAGCCACGCTCATCGGTATAACTTTGAATTTTTCTCTCTTTCCTTACTTGATTGTTTTCGCCTTCCTCGCCGCATCCTTCACAGTTAAACCCTTCTATTTCAAGAGGATCTTCCCAGCAAACATAATCGTTGAGGGGCTTGCAAAAGGATTTTTCACAACATATCTCCTCGGCATGATAACCCACCACAACTTCCTGACTCTCTCCATCTTCATGCTCATATGGGCTACAGCACTGCAATCCACAAAGGATTTCAGCGATGTTCAGGGAGATAAGAAATACGGTATCCAGACTCTTCCCGTGATGATAGGTAAACAGAAGACTCAGGTGGTGATGGCGCTCATTTCGATTTCATCATACATATATGCCTTCTTTGCGCATCTTCCCCCTGAAATCTTCATTACGCTTCC
>Ga0079041_1000180_pt1 | contig 13313 bp, 18 predicted proteins | sample ECH_Bhost_MetaG_FD_76328 | JGI IMG/M metagenome (GOLD analysis project Ga0079041, IMG submission 76328) | Hot spring microbial mat communities from Yellowstone National Park, Wyoming, USA - ECH_B host_MetaG | ecosystem: Environmental > Aquatic > Thermal springs > Hot (42-90C) > Microbial mats ... | reverse complement strand
TGCAGTCTCTCCTGTTCCGTTGACTGCGATCCTCGAATCTGTGAAAATATATGAAACTATGCTGCCAAGGTCGTTAGAAACAGGGAAATTCACAACTTCAGGCGTTGGTGCAGTTGTTCCTGTGGTATTATTGACCATGAAGAGATATCCCGAGTTGTTCAGTGTCCATGAACTCGTTGGGTTAACAAAACTTGCAGGCTGTGGGGAATTTGCGCTATATAACCATTCAGTCGGCTGCGTGATATACGCTACTCTTCCAACTGTCACATTGAGATTTGATGTCAATGGCGCCGTAGAAAGCAATGATGCTGGCATTGCTATCGTTTTCATTTCTGCGGGGTGGCCTGGAAACAGGACACCCATCACGCTCGCAACTATGATCACTAGAGTGATCAGGGTTGCGAATTTTATTATTTCTCTTCTACTTATTTTTTGCATTATAATGCACTCCCGAAGCCCGCAGAGGTGCGAGGAACTAATCCACGGGGGATGGCTCCTCACTCCTCCAGGGGCCTCTGTATAATTTAATATTTTCATGGTTTAAATATTTTTCACTTGAAATATTATAAGAAAAGAAAAAAAGAGTTTAATAAAAATAATTAATAGCCTCTCAGATCTTCTTTACTTATTTCCTTCATCTCCTTTTGTTTTTCCCTTATGTATCTCTCTAGGATTCTCTTAGCATCCTCATAATTGAATCCAAGATTATGCCTCAGGATATACATAGCTCTGATCTGCGTTTCACGATAGAATGCTTTATCTTCGAACTGCATGGGCACAGTGAAAATTTTCGAGCTCTCAAGCCTCTTCTTGACGTCCGGATAATATTCCATTATGTCCTCCTCTTTTTCCTGTTTTGTAATGTCCATCAATTCGAGAATTGCTTTCTCAAGTAACTCAGAAGCGTTGATGTTGTTGTCAATAAGAAACTGTTTCAGTTCCGGGTCTATGGTCAGGTGGATCAAAACTTTCGGATGAACAACTTTCTTTACCATATGAAAGTATATAATATATATAAATATAAAACTTATGATCATAGATATATATATTATTTATTTCCTTTCCCTCTTTCCTTTTTCCAGAATAAAGAATGAAAAATGGATAAAAATAAAAAATTCATAATATTATCTTCTATTTCCTTTAATCCTTCAGTCTCTTAATTAAATTATAATCCGCATCCAGGGACTCAATGATGGCTTTTTCCAGGTTATCATCTACTCTTTCGAATTCCCATGATTTTATAACTTTTCGATTTTTCTCAAGCTTAATGACCATCATGGCTTCGCCCGCTCCTTGCTTTCTACAAACTTATCAAGCTTATTTGCCTGCGATGCATTTTTACCTTCCTCTGGTATAGAAGCAGATTGATCGGCCAGCTTAACTATCTGAGATATCTTGACAATCTCCCCATACTTTTTAATCAGATAATCCCTAACCTCCTGCTCATTCTTTGCTTCAAAGATGCCGATCATTGCATGACCATCTCCATAATATTCCGCAACATACTTTGTCATACATCCACCTCTTCTTCAAGGATCCTCTTTAGCACACCCTCCCACCTCTTCTTAAAATATACTGAGGCGTAGTAGGAGACCTTTCTCATAGTCTCATAATCGACTTCTTTCTCGCCCACAGTAAAGAATCTCACACCAATAAGATCATAATAATTTGAAGCTAGTTCGTCAATTATTTTATCTATATTGGCTTTCTCGATATTGCTGAGCATTGATGAGACTCCGCTATTAATTAGTCCTGCCTTTTTTAGTACCTCCCTATTTCTACCTGCTATTAATATCAACTGATTCAAAGTAAGTCCTATTTCAGCTTTAGCTGTGTTTAGGTCTAGGGCGAGAGCAATCAGCTTATCTCTTAGGAAATCAGTTTTCTTTTCATAAGTATAATGGGTACTCACTATCGTAGTTCTAATGTCATCAATTCTTTTCATATCTTCTCTTATTTCTGATAAATAGGAACGTACCTCATTCTTGATGTTTTCGTTCTCGTCACGAAGGGCAATTAATCTATCGATGTACTTTGAGAGGCTATCAATCTTAGATTCTAAACTCTTCAGCCTATCATCTATTTGATTCATCAGATTATCCTGCTTGGCGTCCAGTTCCCTTAGCCTATCCTCGTAGAATTGCGCTATCTCCCTCAATGAAACCTTCTTATTCCAGGACATTTTCAACTCGTCTTTTCTTGCCTCAGGATCCATTATTTCACCCCCTCTACAGTTCCTCCTTCCCTTCCCAACTTTCTGATTAATTCTCTCAATAGTTCGTCTTTATTTAATGTCATGCCTTCGCCTCCTCATTTCCCTTGATCAACTCCCACCTCAGCTTCGGGAGATATGAAACCTCTTGGTCGTTCCTTGGCCTTGCAGGCCTGCTCCATGGATATGTGCGTATCTCCTCTCCGATTGCTCCTACAGCCCTCAGTGAAGCACCAGATTCAGATTTCAGTGTGTAAGTAATTATCCTGCGGTATCCCATCAGCATCCCTATCCTGCGCACCCTTCCATATAGCATGGAATTCGCATTCGGATATCCATCCAGCACGCATACCCGCAGAACCTCTAGGGTAAATCCGTCATCGTTTTTCTGAGCTATCGGTTGGCCTGCTATGGCCACACCTATCAGCTTTCCAGAATCATCTATGAGCCCGATAGAAAACCTGTGGCCCCTGTGATCCACGGGTTTATTGTGCCTGTGGTATTTCTTGATAAATTCGTTAGCCTGGGACATCCTGAGAGGAATTATTTTCATGCCTTCTCCCCCTCTTTAAGCACAAAATATCCAGGCTCCCATTTATCCCCGCCCACGTTCTTCGGAGCAATGTACTCCCATCCTCTCTGTTTGAGCTGTTCCCTTACTTTATGGAAAGCCTCTGTTGGTTTTATGAAATGCTTCATTACTATCTTGTCACCCTCGATTGAAAGCTCAGGATAATTTTTCAGAATATCTTTCACTAATTCGGCCTTCGATTTCTGCTCGGACTGCTGGGCCATTTTCTGTGCCTGTTGGACCAATTTCTGTGGCGAAACCTGCGGAGCTTGGAAATTGGAACTGCCGTTCTGCTGTTTAAGTATTCCGAACGGGATTATCCCCATCCTGGAGAAATCCTGAAGCTCAAATTCCGTAGGCTCCCTCCCATTTTCATTCCTGAACTGCTCCCTGAATATCTTGACAGCCCTGATGTAATATGCCGAATATTCACGTATTTCAGCGTCGGATGGGAAATTCATGCTTTTGCCTCCTGCTGATTTTCATCATCTGCCAAATAGCGATCTAAGAGATAATTTATTAGCTCCTCGGCTGAATTAAAACCTAAATATTCCTTGACCTCCTGCACTCTTTTCCTTGTGCTTGTGTGCACATTTAGACAAGTATAGCTGCCCTCAAATTTCATGCTTCATCCCCCGAATTTAACGCTTCATACCACTCATCGAATTCCCTCAAAAATTTCTTCCATTCATATTCAAATTCATCGTAGAACCCTGAGGCAACGCTGGTCCGTACTGCTTCCAGAAGCTCGTCTTCATCGAATACATCCCCACTATCTTCATCTATATACCCACCAACAACCCCAACAACTGTTTCATACTCAGGCAGATCCCACGGCTCGATCAGGGAAAATTCTACCCATAGCCTTTCCTTACTGGAGAGCCCATCGTGGCTACCTTCTTGGCCGATACCAACATCATAAGATCCGTCAGGGTATATCCTCAGAACCACCATTTTCGAATAGTCTTTGTCCAGCCAAACCGCTTTCTCAATGATTTTTTCTCTCAATTCCCCGGCTTCAATTCCGAGGAATTCCTCTAATTTCTGCTCAATTTTCTCATTCATGTTTTCCATTTTTTTACACCTCATGTATATATTACATACTTGTATATAAACTTTACTTGTCATTATCAAATATGCTAACGAAACTATTTTAATTCTATCAATGTTCCTTCTTTCTTATTGCGTCCTTTTTTTCTTATCAGGGTAGGATAGGGGATATCTAATATTCTCGAGATCGCAGAATAAGAGATACCCTTGCTCCTGTATTCATTCACCTTTTTCCAGTCTATTTCCCTTGCAGGCCTCCCCAATTTTTTCCCCTCTTTCCTTGCCCGTTCAATTCCGTTCCTTGTTCTCTCTATGAGTAGTTCTCTCTCTCTTTCGGCTACCCAGGAGAATATTGCCATGATGAGATTCCGCACGGATCGGTCGGTGGTGGCCAGCCATCGCTCCTTTTCAGAGACGGGAATTATAAAAACTGTTTTCTCGAGCTTCTGGATAATCGATATTGTCTCGATCATTGACCTGCCGAGTCTTGAAATTTCGTAAACATATAGCTTCTCAGGCCTCATTTTCTCGATATATTCTAACATTTCCTTGAATCCCTTCCTTTCCTCAGCCTTCGTGGATCCAGAAATTATATCCTCAAAGAAGACCAGATCCTCATTTGCAAATTTCTTGATAGCTTCCCTTTGATTTTCAATGTTTTCTTCCTTTTTGGATACCCTGAGATAAGCAATGTTTCTGGTCATATCAAAAATATCGCTTTATGATATAAATATATTATCAAAATGAAGGGGGATATATGATATTAAAAAATGGACGATTTCGATAGCTTTTTCTAGGAGATGATGACTAAATTCATTTCGCTTAAATCTATCAGCCTGGGATTCATCTCATAGAGGCGCATCAAGAAAGGGGTTTAGCAATGTGAAGTGGTAATAGAACATTGATTATCACAAAAATCGATTATAAGAAAATTACAAAACAAAATAATAAAAAAGAAAAAATTTATTTTCTGTGCCTCTTTGCCTCTCTTTCTCTCCTAGTTTTTCCTACCACTGCCCCGTATATATAGTCGCCTTTTTTCTTTCCATACCTCTCCTCGAATTTTTTCTTTTCCCTATATTTGGCGCCATTTCGGTAGAGATGCTTGCTCATTTTTTATCATCTCCCTCTTCGAGCTTCTCTAAATCCCAGTCTATTCTTTCAAAAAATTGTCCTAGAATCCTCTTCATTTCCTCTATCTGAATCATCCTCTTCCTGTCCTCAATTCTCCTTTCCATCCTGACCCTCTCCTTTGCATTCATTTCTTCCCCCTCTTCTTCCTTGCTTCCTGGATCCTGAAAGAATAATATATCAGTGCCAGAGCAGCGACAACTACCGTGAGCGCCCTCCCCATTAGCGTCGCCTGAGATCCCGAGAGATCGGTTATCAATTCGTTCAATGAATTCAGGTTGTTAGAAGGCGCATAACTGACCTGCGATGACCCTATTATCCCCGCCGCTATGTTGGTCATCGCACCTGCATTCACGCTCCCTGTAACCTGAATTACTGCCCTATTCGATGAAATATTTTCTGCCATGCCTGAGGTTATGTTGAAGATAGTCACTTCGAAGAATCCGGCCCTGATATCCGAGGTATATCCATTCAGAGGGATTGACGTGGTGCCGGCGACGTAATGGAGCGTGAGGTTCCGGGCTATTGCCTGTGTGGTGCTCAAATTGGCGGGCTGACCGTTCGCTAAATACACGAAAACAGGGAACGTATAATTCTCCTTGGACACGGAAGGCGTCCCGAACTTCAGGACATACCCGAAGGATCCATTCTCCTCAGTCAATACCATCGCAACTAAATTTTTGATTACGGTGGTCTTGGTAGAGATATTGAGAGCTGACTGATTGATATCGCTCAGTATGTTGTTCTGAATTGCGTATATCGCAGAATCAATCGTCTGTATTTTCGAATATATGTCGTTGATCGTTGTGTTCTCATCAAGCACCTGCTTCGTTATGCTCGAATTCGTATTTGTTATCGAAGTGCTTATCTTGAGCGTCTCGTTATAAATTTTCGTATTTGAGTTTGACAGGGTTATGTTTACATTCTCCACGAGGCTTGTTATATTCCCCTGCGTCTGCAAGACATGGGTATCGATATTTGTCAAAGTCACGCCCGTTATTATGAAATAACTCACTCCCGATATTGTCATCGTGAGATTCAGGTATTTCACAACCGAGTAGCTATTGAAATTCAGATAGGTGAACGAAAAATTATACGTCCCCGCTGGAATGTAAAATGTCTGGGTCTCCAGTGGCATCATATACTGCCCTTCCTGCGTGATGTTGTGCTGTGTGACTGTGAAGCCTATCACATAGCTCGAATTCAAGTTCTCAATAGTGAGGGGGACAATATTTAACGGGATTTCAAGGAATTGCGTTTGAACTGTCACGGTCGTGGTATAACTCGAAATTAGCACGCCGTACGCAGTTGTTGTGTTAATCGTGACTGTTTGACCTAAATTGACCTGTTGAGTCGGGCTGTAAATCTGCTTGCCGTTGAGATAGGTATTGAACTGGTTGAAAGGTATATTGACCCCGAATTCCCCAAAAATCGCACTTTCAGGATAATACTGAATTATAATTAACGCATTACCGACAGGATTTGGAGCTAACCATGTTACTTGGAACGTGGTAACATTTTCAAGCAATTTGAAGGTTGCAGTGGTTGCATTAAAATCAGCTGGGACTGATATGACTGGAGATTTCCATGCTGGGCTCCCCGTGACTGTTATATTTACGGCATTGCTCGGTAAGAATATTTGCCAAACGAAGTAAGACCAACTAACATTGTAGGCAATTTGTTGCGTATAAAAATATGGGACGGATTCCTTCGTTGCTGTTGCGCCTGTCCCTATCGTGTAGTTAAGGATGATCCATTTTCCCACTGTCGGCACTTTGTTGGCGACGGCGTATTGTATTGTGTCAGTGCCACTAATCCCCCCGCCGTTATATTTCCACTCCGCCGTGAATGTGGCAGTTTGCGTGACATAGTAAGGGACAGCGTATGCGACCGTCCCCGCATAATTCGTATTCGAGGACACGTTCTGCGCTAAGACTAAGATGTTGTTGATATAAAGGAAGACATTCTGGAGATTGAGGTTTATTTGGGAATAATTGAAATAAATGTAGCTGTCCGTTTTGATTGGCAGAGCATTGGAAGTCGTGGAAATTGATAGTGTCAAAGTGATCGACGTGCTCTCCGAAACTGATAAAGAAGATGAAGCTCCAACCGCATTTACGATCAGGAAGGTTACAGTATAAGTTCCAGTCGAGGTGTATTGATGACTAAGCGAAAAATTGTAATAACTTCCTGCAGGATATTCTACGGATGAGGAAACTGTGGGAGAGCCATCCCCCCAGTTCAGATTTGTTATTTGTAGAGATTCATTCTTGAATGGATTGGTAGCATTCACCACCAAAGTTTCAGTCGAACCGTGACCTGAGTAATGTAATGAGAGATAGGAATAAGAAGGATTGTCGTTGATTAGTTCTGAGGTGGTAAAAGCAATAGTAGCACTTTGTGCTGTAGTGAAATTCTTGTAGGCTGTAATGTTATAGGTATTCTTGTACTTAACAAGAGAGTAGTAAGTGAAGTTCTGGGACGAGAGTACAAAGGAAATGTAGGTTGAAGACGGCAGTACTATGGTAAGGTTTGATATCAAAATCTTATAACTTGCCGAGTAACTTGTGCTTGCGCCAGATGGCAATGCGAAAGAGAAGGATATTGTCGATGAGTTCCAAAATTCGCCTATATGAGTCTGATATGAATTTATGCTATATGAGTCGGTTGCGGTAGGATAGGAATATGAAGCTGGCAACGTATAATTCTCGACCAGATAATATGAAATGGTGTATGATAAAACGGGATAATCACCTGTGGCTTTAAATGAAATGGAATAAACATTCAGAACGCCTGTGATGGGAGAGGTCGTATAAGTATTAGAATTGTAAGTTGCAGATGATGGGTACTGTGCTGACCAGTGGATATCATATGAAACGATATTATTTACTATTAATGAAGAGAAGGATGATGAGACGGTATTGGGATAAGACCAGCCTAACGAAACGGGAGTAGGCGTTGTTGAAAGTGAAGTCCCATTAACGGTATTTGTAGCATTATTTTGAGTTTTAAACAATTTTTCATCGTTATTCCAAGCATATTCATAATATGTTTGATAGAAGCTTATAGCTGAAATTGTCCCGCCGTTTGTTGGTGTAATATTCGCATCGAAATATGCATATTGATAAACTAATACATTTTCATTGAAAGTGACAAAATTGTATGTATGAGACCAGGTATAAACAGTACCCCCTATTGTAAAATTGACCATTAAAATACCAATATCCATATAATAATATTTATTGGTAGATACCAAATTGAAACGGTATGACAAAGTAAAAGACCCGTTAAACCATACCTTACTACCTGAGTAAACATAATATCCAGAAGCATTTGTAGTATTTGCCCATGCTTTCGTGCCAGCTGAATTGAACGTCCAAAAATTATTATCCGTCTCATTCCACGTACTGTATGTCGTATTCTCAACTGCTGAATTTGTCAATGTTATTGTTGATGACGTGGTTGATTGTATTGTCGTGTATGATACCGTCGTATTTGCAAATGCGATATCCCCCGATGAAGGAGGAGATGCAACAGCATTCATCGAAGTCATCAATGGCATCGATGAAAGAAGGAGAATTGCGACCAGCAACAATATTTTCAATCTACTCATTTTTTGACCTCCTTTTCATCACTGCCGCAGTCAAGAGGGCAATAACTAACCCCGCAGAGAAACTCAATACAACGTACTCAACATTTATTATCTTTTCAACCTGAATTACCGTATTATTGCGGTAAATGGTAGAATTATGATAGATGTTCTCAATCTTAGGCTGCAAGAGATTGAGCGGCAAGAAGGTGATGAATACGGTTGAATTATCATGGTATAGAACAACTGCAGTAGCATTCAAATCCCTTGAAATGTAGAGGATCCCGCTGCCGTTTATTATCCTATTAAAAACAAGCAAATTCCCCGACCACAGCGTCAGATTTGAGGTCATATTAACATAATAGGAGATTGAGTATGTATTATTAGAGTTAAGAGACGGGTTGATCAGTATTTTGTAGGAATACTGAAGGAAATGAGGCGGTGGGACTGCTTTCGAGATGAGGGTGAAATTATCCTCGCTTATGTTGATGTAGGTCGTTGAAGAATATGTCTGGTAAACAAAAGAGGTGGTTGGAGAGGTCAGTAATGTTGAGAATATTATCTGGGATTTGTAGGAGATTGTGGCTGTATAGACGTTGAGCTGGGAAACGGATATTGAGACGTAATTTTCAGTCTGGGTGGAAGTGACGGAGATTATTGGGATTGAGGAGGTGTAATCAAGGATAAGTGAGCCTATCTCAATGTTATTCCAATATGCAAGGAAAATGAGGTTTGAAGTGAGGTTGTATGAGATTGAGGTTGTTTTATTAATAACGAAGTTGTGAGCGGTTGTGGAATTGGCGACGCTGATATTTACTGTCGCGTTGTCTGGGTCGTTGAATGTGACGATGTAGGAATTTATTCCTATACGTTTATCGGTGATGGAGAATGGGGGAATCGAAGATGAAGCTGCCGTAGGCGGGACTAGGTCTCTAGAGGGAATAGATGCAGCAAGGATCGCAGAGACCATGAGAAGCAGCAAGGCGAGCAGCACAGCAAGTTTCAGTTTACTTTCATAGCTCACTTATACCACCTCACAGAATGAAGAAATAGACCAAGTATCCTAACCCGGCGATTATCCCCGCGATCACTGCAGCACCCGCAGGCCCTATTTCAATATATCTACCATTCCCGTTTTCGCTCTCGTATTTTGCCGTCCTGATGAACTTCGTTCTCTCGTAGCCTGTTTCCATGTTGAGCTTCCTGACCAATGCGTTGAAGCCTTCCTTGTCTATGAATTCCCTGACGGATTTTATGAATGCGTCAAGGCTTGAATAATCCAGCTCCATCTCCTTTTTCACCACCTCTGCTTTCTCCTCTTCTTTAACCTCTTGTATCTCCTCTTTCTTTTCTTCCCTGATTCTTACCAAGAATTTCATGTTCACAAACAAAGCGATAATTTCTACTGCAATTATGGGATACATGAATATTTGGGCCAGAGAGGCCATGACTATCGCCGCAAAGTTATATCCGATGTGAATGGCCATCGCAATGCCTATCCAGCTGGGATTACCTTTCTCCCAGGTTTTCGAATCAAGGCCGGCTGTGAATTGATGTAGGAGAGGATCCCCGAGTCCCCTGAGTATAATATATGAAATGACTATCACAGAGAGAGAATACATAGAGAAGAATGTGTGGAAATAGAGAGCATTCTCCGATAGAGCAAATCCAAGACCGACACCCAGACCATTCCTAATCTGCTTGCCATAGATTGTTGCTGAAAATTTTGTTAATTCTTCGATCATGGGTGCGATAAAGAGAAGGCTCAGAATGAGGCTAAATGATAGAGTGTAGAGATATGTCTCAGCGACATATGATATGAAAGCAACAGGGCCTAGTCCAATCAATAATGATATAAGATCGGGTTTCTGCATGAAGAGTAATAGATCAATTGCATAATAGAGACCGATGAAGGCTACAGAGATGGAAAAAACAAGAATCCATTCTATGATGTCTATCATCTCAGACACTCTCCTTTACACTTGGACGCGCTCCAAGTTCCTCTTCCTCCAACCCCTGTTTTTTTATTTTGACACGACGATTACAATTCGGACATCTTGTTGTGCTTGAATATTTGCCTTTATAATTCCATGTGAATCCGCAAGAATCACACGTCAGTTGAATCCCTTGCTTTTTTAATATCGCTTTATCCTCATCAGATTCTTTCATTGGATCGGCTTCTAAAATATATTTATCAAGATGCTTCTTTATTAATTGAGCAGCTTTCCTTATGTCGATTGAGACAAGATCTCTTTCAAGCTTGATAACATCGACATCAGGCCTGAATCCTCCCCAGCCCAAATGAGAGTAAGGCAGTATTGGGGTATTGGAACTTATATGTAGGTAATGCGGCATCGTGCGGGATGATGCTATATACCTCTCTCCATCCTTGACGATGATGGGCATAATTTGATTTCCAATCTGCCCTGTCCTGAGCTCGTACGGAATTAAATTGGTTGCATGATAAACGAGCAAGGGCCCCCGTATGAGAAGATGTCTTGAAATATTGAGAAAAGCTATCCAATTTGAATCCCTCCAGCTGTGGGATGAGGAAAAACTTTCAGTCTCATCCAAAATTAATGCTGTCTGTTTGGAATGCATTATGTTGTCTGCGACCAATGAGAATACCTCGGAGAGGCTCCTCACTTGCACAATGTTCTCCGGCCTTAAGGACCCAAATCTTTCATCAAAGAAATAGAAAGGGATATTTGTGGCAAATGTCCACTCAGGATTCGAGATCATTGCTTTCCTAATTATCCAGGATGCAAAATATGTCTTTCCCTGGCCATTTGGCGCGACTATGATTGTTGATCTTCCAGGATAGAAGAATGTCCTGATCCATAGATTTGAGGGGAAATTGCCTTCCAACGAGGATACTTTCATTCTCTTGTAATTTCTCAGAAATTTCATGTGTTCATCGACCCATTTCCTTGCCTGTTCCTCAGGGATCTCCCAGTCCCTCGCTATCCATTCGTAGAGATCCTTCAAGTCAGGCTCCTTGTCTCCTTTCATGCTTACCGCCTCTCAAGCTTCTTTTCGAATTCTATCAATTCATCCTGGATCCAATTGCCTTCCCTCTCCTCGTATTCCAGTAGGCCCAGATCGGTATAATACGATTCGATAGCAATTAGCCATTCCAATGCCTCGTCTGGTTCCATGTTCTCCTTCATAGCCTTCATGCCCCATTTCTTCTTCAGTTCCTCGAATTTATTCAGGAATTTCTCTGCAGCCTCCGAGTTGTTCTCGATGGATTTCCTCGCCCTTATTTCCGCTTCGCGGATCATTATTTTTAAAGTCGGGCAGTAATCGCTGACGTATGCAACAGATCTGACTTCCGCTCTCGCCGTCTCAAGCTCGTCTATGAGAAGTTTCCTAGGGGCAGCTGGCTCATAAGGCGCTCCACTGCTCATTCTTTATTCGCCTCCCTTATCTTCTCCATCATCATTATTCGTTCAGTTGTGCGAGAAGAGTTGAATTCATTCAGCGCCATCTCCAGAGCTCTCATCCTCAGCTGATCAAAGAAAGCCGCAATTTCCCCATACAACTCTATTTCATGATCCCTGATCATTTCTTCATGCATTTTGAAATTTGAAGGCACAGGGTTGTTCTCTATCTTGAGCCTAGCATATTTTAATTTTTCGAGCCACTCACTGAACTCTTTGAATTTTCTTAATTCATCTCTTCCCTGTGGGCTCGATATCATGATTTCCCTGTTCATTCCCTTGCGTCCCTGGACTACGGTGGGATTTCCAGCCTCGTCTTTAATGAGGACTTCCTTCGGGACGCTGAAGTAATCGATGAGATCAAGCAGTTCCGACGGGAATGCTTTCGGGGCTACTCTCTCCCAGAAGCTTTTATTTTTTATTTCTGGGGAATACCTGAGGACATCTATCCTTTCCTCTGGCATTTATGTAAGCACCTCCTTCGCTTTCTTATCCAAGAGCTTCTTTTTTAGGGACTTGTATGAGAAGATTAGCACTGCGAGGATAAGCAGTATCGCGGAGAACAGCATGTCGACTGCATTGCCATCAATATAGCTGGCAATTAGGAAACCAGAGATAAAGGTGGAAAGAGAGAACATTGCGACATCTCGAGCTGATATCTGAATATAGACGCTTGTGAGCAACAATATCAGAGAATAAAGGGCAAATGAGATAAGTGATATTGCGAATATAAGGAATGCAGTATCCTCAATGTTGATATTCATAGCCTCCCCCCCATCCCCAGGTATATAGCGAAGCCGAATACGACGGTGACAGTTATCGTGAGCAAGACCCACTTGACAGAATCAAGCTTTTCTACATAACGCTGTTCTCTTGTAGCAAGGGCAAGTTCTAGAGATTTCTTATTCGTAGCGAAACCGACGATGTCAATAGCATTCAGCTGCTCATTCAATCCTCGCATCTGGTCCGTGAGTGTCCTAATTGTATTATCTTGGAACAGGCGCACTGCGTGGACGAACTCTTTGATATCATTAGGCGCAAGCTTCTTTAGCTTTTCTACAGTCTCGGCAACGGGAAGCTTCTGCGAATTCGTCAATATGAAAAGGTCTATATTTGACTTTTCGGCGTCAACTATCAGGGGCTGGATTTGCCAATCGGAGACAAAATGATGGTATCTCGCAGACCAAGCCCATATTCCTGCGAGAGCTGCAAATAGAAATGCAATCGTCCCGAAGTTCCATATCAAGGAATTCACGACTTGCGGATAATAAACAATGTTGGGCCCAGCCTGGACGAAAAGGTATGCAAGATATATAG
>Ga0079041_1000130_pt1 | contig 15453 bp, 17 predicted proteins | sample ECH_Bhost_MetaG_FD_76328 | JGI IMG/M metagenome (GOLD analysis project Ga0079041, IMG submission 76328) | Hot spring microbial mat communities from Yellowstone National Park, Wyoming, USA - ECH_B host_MetaG | ecosystem: Environmental > Aquatic > Thermal springs > Hot (42-90C) > Microbial mats ... | reverse complement strand
TAGGTCTATTATTTCTAAATCATATAAGCTCATAAGAGTTATAAAGATTTAAAAGTATTAAAAACATTATTATCTTATGTGTATAAGTTTACCTGCAAAAGTTGTTCAAATTAATGGAATAGTAGCCTTCGTAGATTACGGTAATGGATTGGTCGAACCTGTTATAAATAATGCTGATGATGTCAAAGAAGGGGACTACGTTGTTGTAAGTTACGGTATGATAGTGAGTAAGATTTCTAAGGAAGAATACATCGAAATGTTAAATTACGAAAAGGAAATGAGAAGTTTACTTGAAAATTCATTATCTTCTGCCTCTTCTTAATAGAAATAAGTAGACAAGGAATACAGTTATCATTATCAATAATAATAATGATATAATTGAAGGAAATTTTGCGAAATGGCTATCGCTTTGTTTTATCGTTGTTAATATAGTTGAATTCGAAACACTTATCTTAGGAATTGTTGTATTATATGCATAAAAGACGTTCAAGACGTTGTTCATAAAAGTATTGGTTTTGAAGGTAAAAGTGGTAGGATAATTATAAATTAATACTCCAAAATACTTGGAGTCTTGGATTAAATTACCTATTATACTAAGGTTTCCTATATTTTCTCCTATGTAAATTCCAACAAGATTATTCAGTATAGCGTTAGATTGTATCGATATGAGATTTCCCATGATAATTTCTATCCCAACGTCAGAGTTACGTATCGAATTATTAGGAACTTTAGTTAAACTAGAGTTATAGAGATATACTCCATAGTGATAAATGTTAGATAAACTGTTATTGAAGATACTAACATTTGAGCTGGATAGTACAAAAATTCCATATAGGTTATACAGTAATTTATTGTTGTTTATGTTTATATACTTACTATCATCCCAAACTGAAATCCCATTCCCGTTGGTATTATTTGTAATAATATTATATTTAATCTCCACATATTTGGAATTCCTTATGGAAATTCCGTCATAATAGGAATTTTTAATTATATTGTTTGAAATGGTAATATTTGTCGAGTCATATATAAAAATACCAAAATAGAAACTATTTAAGATATTATTATTTTCTATAACAATGTTACTTGAGTTGACAATCGTTATATTTCCTTTAAATATGTTGACCCCGGATAATGTTAAGTTGTGCTCATTTGCAATTAAAATAGAATCATCTACTTGATTTACAAAGGAGAAAGCAGTAATAGGGGTTAGTGCTAGTAAAAGCATATACATCGAATACGCTATTTCTAGTCTCACATAAACTTCTTCTCTTTCTTCTTTATAAAAACTTTTATCAATAATGTTAAGTATTTTTGGAGATCTTTTTTTCCTTATAAATAACACAATATCCAATAATTATAAGAGATGAAACAGAAAGGAAATCTAAGACCGTAAATTGCTCTAGAAAATACTTACCACTTCCATAATAGACTGCGGTAGGTATATTAGAGATTAATGTGAAGACTAAGTTAGAAAACCATAAGGAAAAGGTAATTCCAGTTAATAGTTTGGACGATGTTAGCTTATACGAGATAAAAGGTACAAGAAATACATTTATAACTGGAACAAGAAGGAGGACAGAAGCGTATTTAGTATAACCATCTAATAACATGAATAGTTTACAAATGAGGATAACTATAATTATTATCCCTAAGCTATAATTTAGGTATATAAGTGGAAAAGACGTCGTAGAATGAAGCAGAACTATAATTTCATATAAAAATGGCAACTGGCTTAAAACTATCATAAGGAAATATAGTTTAGTGAGTAAAGAGACCATAAATTTCACCCAAAATTAGGGCATACTTAGCTTGATTAAAATATGCGTAAATACTATATGAGGAGAGAAACATATCTACAATTCTCTTAGCTTCTTCAAAAATATTAAGGTTAATCAATGTGTTCGCTAGCAAAACGTTATCATAAAGGAAGTTAAACCTGCCTATCTTATTCTCCGTGGCAAACCTTAATGTAGTGTCGTAATAAGCCTCACTTCCTTTATAATCGTCAAGTATATTCAATAAATTTCTAGCTTTATCTGGATTAAGTTTAGAGAGGAAATTTAAGTATGAAGCTAAATCTATCAAGTATGGAGGAGAAAGTACATCCATTCTATGTGCTAATACTAATCTCTGTTCTAAGTCTTTTGCAATCTCCAGATATTTCTTGTCATTGGTAATCCTATAAACTTCCATGAAGGCGTCCCCAACATTAGCATTAACGTTGAGAAATGGTCTCTTATCCTCTACTCCAAGAAATTCACCATTGATGAAGTAACCCCTACTGTCCCTCTTACTCAATAACCAATCAGTAGTAGCAATTGCGTAATCTAGGTAGATCTCCTTTTTCAAAACTTGGTACGCCTTAACAAGCGTCTTAACCATTTCAGCATTATAGTCTAATAATTTAGCCTTGTAGGGTTCTTTCCAATCTCTTGACTTGGAAAACATATAAAATCCATTTTCCCATAAATATTCTATAACGTTATCTAACGTTACTTCCGCCATTATCTTATGATAATAGTCATTAAAGCGCAAGAATAGCTGTAATACTTCTGGAGAAACGTGCTTTGGTTCCCTCTCAAATCCTCCCTCTTTCCAATCGAAATATCCCTCACAAACCCTTAAGATATGGTTAAATGCGTAATCTGGAGGGAATTTATCAATTTTCTTGGACGAAAGTTTAGGGGGAACTATAAGCTTACCCTTTCCCTCTATTAGCTCTAAGGCCTCACTTATCATTTCTAGCAATTTGCCCCTTTTTACTAAGCCGTAAGTTCCCCCAATAAGAGAATTTTTAGATACTAGACTAATTGTCGGGTAAATTTGGGGTGTATATCTTACAGCCAAATCCAATCTTTCATCGGCATCTTCCTTAACTAGGGAAACTCTTTCATCTTCAATTTCAAGTAATTCCTTTTCTTGCTCTTCACAACTTTCACACCAACTAGTAGTCATGAATAACACTATTAACTTCTTATTTTCATTAACTGCTTCCCTCCATGATAGAAATTTCATATAAATTCTAATTACTCTAATAGTTAATAAGCTATACTAGGTATATTATAGTAAACTTTATAATTATTTTTGAGAAGAGTAAACATATGAACAGTGAAACCCACTTGTTAGTACTATTTTATATATTTTACATATCCGCGATGACTCTATTAGTTACCATGTCATACGAATTCGCATTAAAGAACAAGCTAGGGTACTTTTTTCTCCTCATAAGCTATATATCAACCGCGGTATATTTCGTACTATTTTCCCTATCCGACTCTATGTTATCATTAATAATTGTTGTTTATTTCTGGCTAATAATGCAGATAAGTTATAATCTCGGAAAATACAAATTTGCCATAGTGTCCTCTTTAATTATACAAGAAATTTTAATGAGTCTACTATATTACGCAATAGTGAGGGGCAGTTTAATAAAAGCTCTATATAGTCTATATTTTTACGCAACGGATATTCCAAGCTTCTCATTATCCATTTCACAAATTATAATTCCAGCAATTCTAGAAGTTGTTAACTCGTTCATGTTCTTCCTCATGGTGTTTCCAGAAATAGCTTACTTAAGTTTTAAATATAGAAACATTTATTCTCTTCTTCTTTCTTCCCTAATATTTGCAGGACCAAACATAGCCTCGGAGATGACGCATTCAATACTTCCATTACCATACGATCCCATTAAGGAGTCTTCGATACTTGAACTACTTCTCTCAGTAATCTTCACAATTTATTTTTCTTATAAGTATATGAGTGGAAGGATTAATACATTCTATTATTTACTATTTGTCATATCAAGCCTTTCCCTTTCCTCAACAGAATTTTATTATTCCCTAACAATCAATCAAGTTCCATACGCAATTGCAACACTTTTAATGATATCAATGGTATTTTATTACGTAGATATGAGTGGGAAAGAAGTGAATGTAAGAATAATTCCCTACTTGTCCTTACTCCCATCCATTTCAGAGTTGTTCTTCGGAGCATCAGTAGCTTATTTTTACAATGTAATTTCAGCAGTTATGGTACTATCACTTACACCCTTTTTCGTTTCGTTGTTTCCGATCTTCTATTATTATTCTCATAAATCATGAATAAAAAATAAAACAATGTAATGTAGCAAGTTTATAAGAAAAATTTATAAATATGGTATACTTTAATATACCTAGTAAAGGGGAGTAGAGTGAAAGATTCTAAACCTAAACAAGTAAAGGTGGGGATAAGCAGAAGAGATTTCATGAAACTAGCGGGTATTACAGGATTAACGGCTTGGATGATGGAGAAGGGATTAACTTGGAAAGATCTATTTAACATGGCTAGTGATTCTTTAGCAGATCCAATAAACGTAATATGGACAGGGAACGGATGGTGTGGAGGAAACACAATAGCGTTTATAGATGCGATGAACCCTGCAGTGGAAGACGTGATAACGCAAGTAACAATAAATCTACAACCTATAACATTAAGAGCCCCGTCAATAGCAAATCTGGGAAACGTAAACCTAGTTTATCACCCAATACTTATGCCACAAGATGATATGGCCTATCCTACTATGGAGGCGGCATTAGCTGGAGCTTTCGACCCCTATGTATTAGTCGTTGAGGGTACAATGTATGATGAATTTGGACTATATTACCAAAAACCCAAGGACTCCTTCTGGTGCTCCGCAGGCAGAACACCTAGCGGTAATGTACTATTATGTGACGAGTTCGTATTTAACTTAATGAAGAGGGCAGCTCTGGTTTATGCAACTGGTGCTTGCGCTACATATGGAGGAATACCTTCTACTACAAATGGATTAGGACAGAGAAGTCCCACATATACTATGGGAATGTTAGATGATCCTTATAGGGGAATTTTAGGTTTCCCTGCATATATACATGAAGTATATCAGAAAGGTTTAGGTTACTTTAGAGGAGAGCAAGTAATTGATGAAGATATTTATGCTGTTACTAATTCACCATATAATACCGCATATCCTGGGCCAAGTTACCATTGGTTAAGTACATTAAAGCAACCAATTGTTGCAATTGCAGCAGATCCACCAGCAGGCGATTGGATTATGAGAACATTAGTAGCTGGAGTACTATATGCCAGAGGATTAGGTCCCGCACCATCAGAATCTCTTGATGTTTTCAATAGACCAAAATACTTCTACGGAAATGAAACACATCAGAATTGTCCAAGAGCTGGATTCTTCGCGCAAGGCATATTTGCTAAGAATTTCGGAGACCCTCAATGTACTTATAGCCAAGGATGTAAGGGGACTGAAGCTAATAGCCCTGCCCCACTTTTAGGCTGGGTCGGCGGTGTAGGAGGATGTACCAGAGGTGGAGTATGTATCGCTTGCACCGCTCCAGGATTTCCAGATTTATACGAACCATTTTACGCACCGCCAAATGCCCCAACCCTACCCTCAACAACATTATTAGCTGCAGCTGTAGGTGCCGGAATAGTGGTAGGTGTAGGTTCCTATTATTTATCTAGAAGAAGAGGTAAACCCACAATTCCAAAAGCTAAGGGGATGAGTTAAAATGGCCTCTTCATATCTATTTAAATATGATTGGACAAAGCCAGTTGTAATAGAGCCAATAGTTAGAATCAAGCCGGAGTTAGGAATTCAAGTAAGCGTAAACATAGAAGGCCAAAATCAAGTAAGGGCAGTGGAAGCATATGCTGGAGCAGGGATGTTTAGAGGATTCGAGATCTTCATGAGAAATAAGCCAGCACCAGATGTCATAATGTTATCATCTAGAGAATGTGGAATATGTGGAGAACATCACCAGTTCATAGAGAGAATGGCACAAGAAATGGCAATGGGCGGTTATGCTCCACCACCATTAGGACTAGAGACTATCATGCTAGCTAATGACGCTGCAATGATGTATGATCACACTGCACATCTAACAGCCTTAGGTGGACCGGATTGGAGTTCGCTATTCTTTAAGATTGCTGGATACTATCCACCAGAAATTTACCAATTAGCACAACAAACGCCAATAAGCAAGGTTTTAGAGTATTCGGAAGCATTTCCTAATGGAGCTCCTAGCGAGCTAAAGTTTAGTGGAGTAACTATGAGAACAGTTGCCGATATAATGGATGGTCTAGTTCCAATCATCGGTGCAATATGGTTAGAGGGTGCATACGTGTGGAGAATATTTCATGAAGCTGAGCTATTATACTATTTAAGAATTCCACATCCTATAACCATGGTTCCAGGTGGGATAGGAGTCCCTGCAACTGTGGAGAACTTGCAACAGTATTTACAAAGGTTAGTAGACGGAACAGCGTATTTAAAGAAGCAAGTGGCGTACTGGGAAGTGTTAAATCTCTTCTTAACCGATTATGGTAATGCCTTCGGTGTACAAGCGTATTATGATAAATATAGTAATTTAGGTTTTGCTGAAATGGGTAATAGGCCAGGGAATTACTTATCCTATGGTCAAAGCGACGTAGCTGAACCTCCATCAATTACCCCTTCATCAACTTCAGTTATGGAATACGATGCTACATATGAAAACATGGGGGCATGGGGAAGGGCTAGAGTAGTTAAACCTGGATTAGTAATACAAACAAGCCCCAACTCACCACCACAACTGGTAACTAATAGTCTGACTGATATAAATCTGGGAATGAGACAATTTATCGAGTCTTCTTTCTATGAAGATTGGGTAAATAATCCTCAAGTTCCTTCGGAAGTTTCTGGAATCTCCCAAGATCCAATAGGAAATCCCGTAAGTGATTACCATCCATGGAAGAAGTGGACAATACCAATGCCATTAGCTAGAGGTTATCCATTCGGAAGCGGAAATTCACAGAATAAGTATAGCTGGGCAGTATCGCCGAGAATAGTACCATATTCTGGGCATAAACCTACGATGAATTACTTCTTTAATGTTGAAGCTGATCCGCAAGCTGTTATGTGGGCTCAAGTACTGCAGCCACAAGCTCCAGACCCTATTTACACATCAACGTATTCAGTTGCAGGCATAGAAATTCAATATAATAGTAATGAGCAATCAGTGACGTGGAACTTACCACAAACTGTTTCGTCTAGGACAGTATTACCCCCAGAACTACAAGGTGAGATAGACATAAAGTATGTTTCACCATGGGCCTTATCATCTAAGCTGTCTAACGGTACCATAAACGTGACTACCAATGCTGTTGAAAGAATGAGAGCTAGAGCGCATGCTGTGGCTTTAGAAGGTTCCGGTGGATGGATAGCTTGGTTTGCGGCAGTTAAGTACTTGACTCAAGGGCAAACTGCAGTTAGTAGAGGCAACCAGTATGACTGGACCTATAAGAAGAATACCAATACGGATGTTGCGCTAGGAGTTGGCCTTAAAGAGGCTCCAAGAGGAGCACAGTGGCACTCCGAAGTTATAGCCTTAGGAAGCGGTCCAACAGTTCCTACAATAAATCCGCAACAACAACAGCCAACAACAGTAAATTCTGGTCCAAGAGTTGTTAACTCTTATCAAGACGTAATAGGAGAAATAAAGCCATTCCCATTATTAGCCCAAAATGGTGGTGCTGGAACTTTTGAAGAGGTTATCCAAGGGAATCCAAGGTATAATATAAATGGTATACCAAAATTGACAGTAACGCCACTAGAGCAATGGGATGGATTTGAATTCGCAGCTACACTAAGATCATTCGACCCATGTTTCGTTTGTGGTGTTCACGTAGTTTTGCCAAACGGTAAAGTTAGATACATAACCTTAGGAGCTCCCATAGATTTGAGTGAATCCATAAAGACTTTCTACAAGTTTGCAATGAGGGTGAAGTGATTGATAGTAGTACATGCTGCTATAGGGGCAAATAGTGGTCCAGGGACTCCATTAAGCCTATATTGGTGGGGGTTAGATGTTATTTTTCCCATAGGTATTGTATTTTTTGTTTTTGGCGTTATTTATAGGATAGCTAGGGAATTTCTATTTTCAAGGGCTGCAATAAAGGGACAAGCTGGATTCACTGCCGAATTTAAGGAAGCAGTCAGTGCTATACCTAGGCCATTTGGTAGAGCTGCTAGGAGTGATCCTTTACTGATTTTAGAGACGATATTTAACCACGTTTTCATATTAGGGCTAATCATAGTTGTGGGTATTCACATTATAGCGTGGAATTACATATTTAGCGGGCTTACTGGAATTCAGAACATTCTTGGTTGGTTAATGCCAGCATCAGTGCCAGAGTCCTTTACCTCTGGATATCAGCTAGGAATACTTGGTTCAAATTCATATTCTCAAGGAGGAATAATGAATCCAGTGGGAGCCTGGAATTCCGCTCAAGTAGCAACAAATACAATTTCGCCGTGGGGTGTATTATCAGTAATAGTTAATGGAAGTTTTATGACCTTGTTAGCATTAGCAGGGTTAGTAGGTTACTTAGTTACTAGGATAGTTGATGATACTACCAGACATAGAATGATTAGTAGTGTTGGTGACTACGTTTTCTTAATACTATTGGCAGCTATAATGATCACTGGTCTAGGGGCGGCATACGATTGGGGATTTCCATTTCTAGGTATACCTAATCAAGCTAACTGGTATGGTCTGCATATAGCGTTAATTGGAATATTTATAGGATATACGCCATTTAGTAAGGCATTCCATATGTTCTGGTATTATGTACAGAAGGGATTTGCAGGTAGTGTGTATGGCAAAAGAAGAGTTTAAATGTGGGGGATTTAGGTTGAGCAAGGGGAAGATCGAGATAAATAGAAAATTAGCATCTAGGACATTTGATGAGTTTACTCCATCAGATGTAATGGGAATAGAGAACTGTATGAGATGTGGGATTTGTAGTTACTCATGCCCATTCTGGCTGGAAACTAAGAAATTCTATGATGTTCCTGCTTGGAGAACTTATGAAATTAATAAAATATATTCAATGTTTTACACTGGTTATGGTATTGTTGCTAGGTATTTAAGGCTTAGGAGAATAAGTGGAAACGAATTTAAACATTGGACTGAATCTGCATATGACTGTACTGCATGTGGAGCGTGTACCTATACATCTCCAATGGAGGTACCAAATTGGTATACCGCTATAATAATGAGGAGAATCCTTCACTATTCTGGGTTTAATTATGAAAGCGCAGAGAAGTTAATTAGAAATTCTAAAGAAAAAGGAAACGCTTTAGGAATAGAGAATTGGGGTGAAGTAGCAAGTAAGGTAGGCTTTAACATAGATAAAAAGGACAGCGAAATATTATATGTGACTTCACCCTTAGAGATTCAAAACACCGACGTTTTGGCTAATACCTTAAGCGTTTTAAATAAACTAAAGCTCAACGTGACTGTAAGCTCTGAAATTAGTGATCCAGGCTATTATGCATATCTTATGGGTGACTTTGAGACTGCCAGAGGTATGTTAGTTAAAGTTTATGAGACTGCTATGAAATTAAATGTTAAAAAGATAATCACCACAGATGGTATGGGGTATTTCTGGCTAAGATGGCAAGGTCCAAAGAGCGTTAAGGAGAATCCTCCAATAGAGGTTGAACATTTAACAAAAACTGTATACGAGATGTACAAGCAAGGTAGAGTAAAGTTAGAAAAGGCTGATATAGTAGCACCTACTACTGTCCACTACTCAGAATTCCTTAGTAGATTGGGTGGTATTGAGGAGCCACCTAGAGAAATATTAAGGCTAACAGCTCCCCAATTCATTGAGCCTAAGGAGAGGCCATCTTCAGATAAATTATACACGTGTGGTCATCATGTAGAATTGATAGATGAGAAAAAGGATATCCTGAAGAGAGTTAGAAGTTACGTAGTTTCTCAACTAACCAAATGGGGAGGGAAAAGCATGATAGTATTTGACCCTAACTGTATGTTGTCATTAGAGAATGCAGTAAAGGATAAACAAGCCGATTTCAAAGTGGTCTACTTTACTGAGCTATTGGATAGGGGGATAAAGACATGAGTGGTTTTTTACTTCGTATTTTAGGAGTTGACAAAATGATTAGCGATATAACCAAAGTTTTAGATGAAAATGTTAGACAAAGTGTTAGAGAACTCATTTACCCGGTTATTACGGAAAGAGAAGATTCAGTTTTAATTCTAAAGGAGATTTTAAGGGAGTATAACCTTAACTTGGAAATAAAGGAGAATAGGAACATTAGGATAAGCGAAACAAGAAGGTTAGCAGCATTGGCGTCTAATGTAACTCCCTTAAATATTGAGAACCCAGAAGATGTATTATGGAAGCTAGCAGAAGCAATAAAACCTAAAGGTGCTAGTAGATGTCAAAAGTCGCAGCAATAGGCTATTGGTATAAGGGAGATTATCAAATTCCATTGCTAGTTATGGAAGAGGCAAGAAGGGAAGGTATTGAGGTAATTGATTTAAGTTTGGGTGCAATTAAGGCATCTACTTTTTTATTTCAACTAAACCTAGATAATCTTATTCTATTAGCAAGTGAAAAGAGAGGGAAAAAGGAGTTAAGAGTATATAGACCAGAGTTTGATGGCAGCACCTTTTCAGATTTTTTAGAAATTTATAGTGGAATGAAAGCTTACTTTATGGATGTTGATAGTTTTATTAAAATGGCTAGAGTAATGGGTAGTTTACCTTCAGATCTAATTGTAGTTGAATGTGAAGTCGTAAACAATGATGGAGAAATAAGTGAGTGGGGTAAAACATGCAAGGAAATGATGAAAAAGGAAGTATTAAAAAGGTCAGGAAAATAAGGGAAATGGCGTATACAATTTCCTTTTTGAGATCAATTCCTAGAGAAATTGTTAATTCGTTTTTTTCCACAAATTCCTTAGAATTTAACTTCAAGGGTGTTAAGATTAACCTAATACTAGATGAAAGGGATAACAATTTCATAAAGCAGATAATGTTTATTGGAGATGAATCGCAGAAATTAGTTAATGATCTAATAAATTTTCTTAAAGCTAGATACTCTTTAAGATTGGATGAAATAGTGTGGAGTTATGAGGTTTATTTGGAGGTTGAGGGTGATTTTAATATTACTAAAGGACTTCAGATACCTTCCGTTTTACCATTAATTGGTAATGTCACTAATTATGGTATCGTAATTACAAATGACCCAGACTTTAAAATGATGAATAGGAATTTCACGACTGTCCAAATAGACAAGTATGTAAGGGTTATAAAGAGATCACAGAATTTTATTGATATTGTTAATTTATTAAACGAATTAGAAAAATTATTAGATAAAATAAAAATCTAAAGAAATATAGGTAAAAATATATATCACCAGCAATAATAAGTAAATGGAATGTCCGGAATTACCCCATTTGATACGCAACTTAGGAAGGTTGATGTTGATAAGATGTTTAAGGATTATTTGAGTGATGCTGAAAAAATATATGAGAAGTGTAAAGAGAAAGGGATAGTTGCTTTACTTTATGGATCCATCGCAGTTTATTATAAGGTCAAGGATAACAAACTATCATCAGATATAATGAAGTTTTATAGAAGAAGTGGTCCACAAGACGTTAATTTCATAGTAAGAACTGAAGATAGGGAAAAGTTTAAACAAGTTATGTACAATCTAGATTACACTCCATACTTTCACCTCGAGAAAACACTAGGAAATATTGTAAGTATGTTCTTCAAGGAAGAGAAAGTGGTAAGAGCTTATTACTTCAACGAAATGAGATTTAGCCACGTAATCCCAGTTAATTGGAACTCAGAGTTCACATTAAATGAGGAAGATTTATTACTATCAAAGCTTCAGATTCATTTCACTTTAGATAAACACTTATCAGATGTGATCTCATTATTATTAAAATATGATATTGAGGGGAATAAAATTATAGAGCTCACTTCAGCTGACTGGGGATTATGGAAAGACGTTACAGACAACTTGCTGAAGGCGAGGGATTTAGTAGGTAGATTGATTACAGACCAAGTTAAGGAGAGGGAGGAGTTAATGCCAGTAATCTCAAGGCTCGTAAGACTTCACGGAAGGATAATGAATTCCCAAAAGAAGCCCAGTTGGAAGCCTATTCCAGAAGGTGAAAAGTATTGGAGGGATTTTTAAATGAAAAGGATAGCAATAGTAGGAGTTGGAAATAGGCTAATGGGTGATGATGGATTTGGATCATATATGGCAGAAGCCCTATACGGAAATGTCAAGGGATGTGACGTTATAGATCTTGGAGCAGCTGGAGCATCAGCTATGGAAGTACTTAAAGATTATGATATAATCATTTTAATTGATGCGGTAGCGATGGATAAAGATTTCGATATAAGTAGAATGGACATTAACATAGATAGTGATGAGGTGACCTCTACAGTATTAGATTTTGAGTATTCAGGATCACATGGTGTAGGGATACAAAGTATTTTAACAACTCTTAAGATCATGGGCTATGTTCCAGAAGTATACTTAGTGGGCTGTAAGCCTTATGTCTTAGATGTAAAGCTAGGACTATCAGAGCAGTTAAGAAGAAAACTTGACCAAATAGTTTTATCATTGGCCGACTTTTTGAAAAAGAATTTTGGGATCGAAGTCACCGTAGATGATACAATTAAAAAGCTTTACGGGGTGGTGAATAATAATTGACTTAACCAGTGAAGATGACAAGATGGTCAATCTCATTGGTGAAATTCCCTATAACTTACTTGTCATCGAGAACTACAATTTCTGGGTTATAAATGACAGATTGATATCTTTGATTGACAACATTCCAACCGCAAAATATCTAATCGAGAATTTACCATCAGAGGTAATTTTGTCACAGGTATTTAATGGTAAAATAAAATTTGGTAATCTTATTATTTCAATAGTAAAACCAAGTGTTGTGATCGCACCTTATTATGTCATAAAGACCTTAAAGGAGTGGGATTTAATAGTACATAGTGAGAAGGTAGTCAATGAACAGCTTATCGTAACTATTACTAATAATCTATGTGAGGAGAAGGTAATAGGTATTAATCCCTATGATATTTCCTCTAAGCTTATCCAAAAGAAATTGATAACAGAATGCGGTACGGACCATGTGGTGGATTTTGTTTATACTAAAGTAAGGTTTAGAAATATGTCTATTCCATTGGTACTATATAAATCCGAAGCAGAGAAATTAGGCTATAAAAAACATCTAAATTTAAATCTATCAATTGATTTTTACGTAAGTCTTTTCAAAAACGCTACTAACGTCGAAGTAGAGGCTTATGAGAAAATAAGGGAGTTTTTAAAAAACGAGTTTAGGAATTAACTCCTTATCAATTACCTTTTTCACATCACCATTGTATTCATGAATCTTACCTATATATTCCTCCAAGTTAGGATCTATTGGCAAGTTCACATCACCATCATAATAACCAAACGGGTATTCTCTTTCACCATGACAATTAAAGAAAGACATGTTAACTACAACCAATGACTTCTTTCCCCTCTCGTTCAAGTAGTCTATCAAATTCTTAACTACCTTTATAGCGATCTTTGATGGTGTTATAACTGCTACTGGCTTAAAATCTGTTATCTCTTCCAACACTAGAACCTCGTCCCCCAACCCTGGTGGTAAGTCAAATACGACATAATCACTATTTATTATCGAATACGCTATCAATTCCTTCATAACGTTACTCTGATTTCTACCAGGAAGTATAACATATCTATCCCTAACAATCCCTGCAAGCGAGATTAGATTAACATTTCCTATCTTTATTGGTACAATTCCCTCTTTTGATACCTCTAAACTTCTATTCTCAACACCAAAGAGCTTAGCTATTCCCATGCTATGTATATCCAAGTCTATCAGTGTAGCAGATGGTATTAAGGAAAGCGAAAGCAAAGCTGATACTACACTTTTTCCAACACCGCCTTTACTACTCATTACCGCAATAACTTTCTTACCTTTTAGCTTACCCTTAGCTAGTTCTAGCAACGGCTCCACTTTTTTCCACCACATTCTCTATGTAAATCTCTTGATCCTTAGCTTCAATATCATGAGAACCACAATATGGGCACTTTAAAAATACTGGGAAGAGCTCGGGCATCAAGTGTAAAGGATATTCCTCACCGTACTGACTTCTAATATCACTTAGCTGTTTCTCTACATCTGACATACTGAACTCCCTATTACAACTCCTACATCTGAATCTAGGCTCAGCTATTCTAATTTCGAGCTCTGTATTCTGAGTAATCTCGTTTTCTTTCTTTAACTCGTTAAATGCATCCTTAAGTATTTCTAAGTCAAGAAATGAGAATTGGGGTATTACTAATGTGGCTTTCAGTACTTTCTTGGTAAAATTGTTAGCTAGCGTTTTAACTATTGAGTACGCAATAGACCATTCATGCATAGTATTAAATTAATTTCTACACAAATAAAGCTTATCGGTATTTTAGATTAATTGGATGACGAGAAAGTTCAAACAAATACCCCTATTAGTAGCTAATATGGCATCTTTCACGTTGAAGAATTTATATAGTTAGGTATATTAGTTACTAATATGGCTTGCAAGATATTTGACCCATATCCTAAAGATTCTAGAGAGAACTTTTATGATAGAGAGAATATAATAGACGAGGTTGAAAAACTAGTTTCCGGTAAATTCTGGCCATTTTTAATTGGTCCAAAGAGGGTGGGAAAACATCAATAGTTAAGATAGTTACTAAGGAATTAAACGGAATCTATATTGACGCGTCTGGAATTTCCTCATTAAAAGAACTAGTCAATCAAATCTCATCTCAAGTATTGATAAAGTTTCAGATAGACTTGAAGTTTGTGAAAATCGAGGGTGAAAAAAGTCCTTCACAAGCTTTACAAAAAGCTCTTTCTAAACTCGGTAATACCATTATTGGAATTGATGAGGTTCAAAACATTATAACGCCTTGGTTTATTAGGGTTTTATCGGTAGCATACAATACGACAGATATCAGATTCGTATTTACTGGTTCGATGATTGTTATGTCAAAAATCCTAACTGGTGAAGGAAAAGGAGAAAAATTTTCATATCAATTTAAGGGAAGGCCAATAATTGAAATCGAAATAAAACCCTTTACTTTTGAGGAGAGTGTTAACTTTCTTAAGTACGGGAAAGATACGTGTAATATAAACATGAGTGAAGAGGAAATAATTGACGCTAGTAATACATATCGAGGAATTATTGTTTAGTTGTCATATTACGGAAATTTGAGGAGTTTAGGTTATACTCACCATAGAGCTCAGGATGAGGTCACTAAGATAGCTAGGACAATAATTTTAAGCGAATTCTCGAGTTTAAGCGAGATTCAGCAAGTTATAATTAAGGCGTTGAGTATCATGAAACAGGCTGGTGGAGGGATTTAAAGAAGGTTTCTGAGGGATTCTTGAGGAGAGACATTAAGGATTGGACTTTTAATCACGCATTGAAACAGTTGATCAATGAGAGAATAATACTTAAGGAGAATGAAAAGTATTCACTAATTGACCCACTATACAGTATAGTCCAATGACCCTTACGCCATGATGTAAGA
>Ga0079041_1000126_pt1 | contig 15609 bp, 1 predicted proteins | sample ECH_Bhost_MetaG_FD_76328 | JGI IMG/M metagenome (GOLD analysis project Ga0079041, IMG submission 76328) | Hot spring microbial mat communities from Yellowstone National Park, Wyoming, USA - ECH_B host_MetaG | ecosystem: Environmental > Aquatic > Thermal springs > Hot (42-90C) > Microbial mats ... | reverse complement strand
CTGAAGCGAAAGTTATGCTGGTGGAGGATGGAAGCATCCTAGAAGGAATTGAAAGCTAGAAAAACTTAACCTCTTGGTAAAACTTAACTCCCTAGGAAGCATCCTAGAAGGAATTGAAAGGAAAAGGAGGAGTAGGTATGCCTATATAAGGTGGTGAAGCATCCTAGAAGGAATTGAAAGTATATGTAGTTGAATTGTATAGTGTGTACACACGTGCGGAAGCATCCTAGAAGGAATTGAAAGATTATTTCCTATCCTAGTTGAAAGTCCTTCGTCGTGAAATTGAAGCATCCTAGAAGGAATTGAAAGACCCATACCTCGTAAAGAGTCACGGCACACTCTGGTGCCGGAAGCATCCTAGAAGGAATTGAAAGCACTGTTCCGTTTCTCCTGCCGTTCCTGAACCTCCAATACCGAAGCATCCTAGAAGGAATTGAAAGACTTTATGTTCAACCCTTCATCATCACTTATTAATACATCAGAAGCATCCTAGAAGGAATTGAAAGAACATACCTATGCAACTACTAACTTATAAAGTTTTCTGTGGAAGCATCCTAGAAGGAATTGAAAGCGAAAGTCACGACGGGGAAATGGCAATCGTTACCTGAAGCATCCTAGAAGGAATTGAAAGACAAAAAAGGAGGCAACCCGTTCCAACAGTTCTTTAACGATGGAAGCATCCTAGAAGGAATTGAAAGAAAAATGATGAAAGGGAAGAACAGTAACATATACCTTCTTGAAGCATCCTAGAAGGAATTGAAAGAGTGAAGTAGCGGAAACTGTAAAAAACTTAAAACAGAAGCATCCTAGAAGGAATTGAAAGTGAGTATAGCCTTAAGTAAGGCTTTCTCTAAGGCTTCTTGGAAGCATCCTAGAAGGAATTGAAAGCAATCCATAACTAAAATATCTGTGTTTGGATATTCTTTTCGAAGCATCCTAGAAGGAATTGAAAGACAAACTCGCCGCTATAATCGTCCCCCCATCTAAAAAGAAGCATCCTAGAAGGAATTGAAAGGTGAATTACGAGGACGGCCCGCTGGAGTGGGCCACCCTCGGCGAAGCATCCTAGAAGGAATTGAAAGATGAGTTAGGAGAGTCATCCCTAATTCCAGGAAAACTTGGAAGCATCCTAGAAGGAATTGAAAGCTCCCTATCCCGCCCCCTACGCTAACGAACAGTATCAACGAAGCATCCTAGAAGGAATTGAAAGTATGTTGAGGTGGAAGAGTAATGGCTAGCAAAATAACTATGAAGCATCCTAGAAGGAATTGAAAGTCACTGATACCAACTTCTTCCTGTTCTGACTTAATTATGAAGCATCCTAGAAGGAATTGAAAGTCGGTTGTTGCTAATGCCATTGTTAAATCATCAAGAGGAAGCATCCTAGAAGGAATTGAAAGTGTAACCCATAAAGTCTTCCCAAAAAAATGCGTTGATATGAAGCATCCTAGAAGGAATTGAAAGTAATAGCCGTTATATTGTCGTTAGAATACAAAGTAAGAAGCATCCTAGAAGGAATTGAAAGTTTGCTAATCGGCTTAGCGATACTTTAGCATTATTTTCATCGAAGCATCCTAGAAGGAATTGAAAGCCGATAATTCCAGGGTTGTGAGTATGATGTCCTTCTTGAAGTAGAAGCATCCTAGAAGGAATTGAAAGAGAAGAATTAAGCGATTGTCAGGGCGTATGTGATGAAGTAGAAGCATCCTAGAAGGAATTGAAAGGCAGTGCTTCTGATGTTCCATGTTGAAGATAGTCCTATTGGAAGCATCCTAGAAGGAATTGAAAGAGCTCTCACCCACGTAGTTTATCTAGGACTTCCTTAAGAAGCATCCTAGAAGGAATTGAAAGTTAGTTGTTGGATAATCATAGTAATTCTCCAATTCTATCTTGAAGCATCCTAGAAGGAATTGAAAGTTATAAATTAATTTTGCCTCCCCGCCGAAGGAAGTTACATGAAGCATCCTAGAAGGAATTGAAAGGCAAGAGGCAGAACAAGACGTACTATGATGAGATCCTAGTTGAAGCATCCTAGAAGGAATTGAAAGTAATTATCATATCCCTTATTGTACAATGGATATGATCGGTGAAGCATCCTAGAAGGAATTGAAAGACTCCCCCCCTTGGGGAGTGAAGCCGTCTACCTGCAGGAGAAGCATCCTAGAAGGAATTGAAAGCCGAGATAATTAGCAAGTCATGGCAGGCACTACAAGCGGAGGAAGCATCCTAGAAGGAATTGAAAGGTAATGACGGTTTTCGTGAAGGACTTCCTTTTGTGCTGGAAGCATCCTAGAAGGAATTGAAAGTTTTAATAAACTTTCAAGGCTGGAACGTGACTATTTATCAGAAGAAGCATCCTAGAAGGAATTGAAAGTGGTCATCCTCCTCGTGTTGGCTTAGAATACTTTCAATTTCGAAGCATCCTAGAAGGAATTGAAAGTATATGGTGTTCAGCTGTATGATCCCCTGATCCAGCTTGAAGCATCCTAGAAGGAATTGAAAGACGCTAAACTCGAAGTCAGTGTCGTAGCCGTAAGGCACGTAGAAGCATCCTAGAAGGAATTGAAAGTGAAAGGGTGAAAGTGACATTACAATATAGTAACCCTGTTGAAGCATCCTAGAAGGAATTGAAAGCCTGTATTAGTTTACTAATATCCATTTCATATTCACCGTAGAAGCATCCTAGAAGGAATTGAAAGTTTTTGACATCGACCTTCGTCAACTCGACGTCCTTCTTCTGAAGCATCCTAGAAGGAATTGAAAGCCTTACTACCTTGTCGCCCTTTACTTTCTCCTCTTGACCGAAGCATCCTAGAAGGAATTGAAAGCTGAACTGCAGATAGGTGAGAGTAATATCGATTTCAGAAGCATCCTAGAAGGAATTGAAAGTCATCTTCCATTTCTTCATCTTGTTCGGAGATAAATTCTGAAGCATCCTAGAAGGAATTGAAAGTCTGGGGTGACGCCGACACCCCACGCTACTTCCAGGTTGGAAGCATCCTAGAAGGAATTGAAAGTTCTTAGCTACTTCTTCCTTATTCACTATATCGGCATACGAAGCATCCTAGAAGGAATTGAAAGATATACTCTCCTCTTTCAGCGTCAAAGATTATCAAGCTCTCGAAGCATCCTAGAAGGAATTGAAAGGCGGAGAAGGATCATCCTCTCGGGTGGCCTGCTGTGGACGAAGCATCCTAGAAGGAATTGAAAGTAACCCACAGAGGAGGCAAGAAACTCCGCCTCCTCTTTTTGGAAGCATCCTAGAAGGAATTGAAAGTTGCAATATTTGTAAAGTCCTTTCTGTCTTATTTCTTCATGAAGCATCCTAGAAGGAATTGAAAGTTGAGCGGGAATATTGCTTATGTGCAGAAGGATATCTATTGAGGAAGCATCCTAGAAGGAATTGAAAGTAGAACTCCCTAACTGCAGACAAAGCGAGAAACGTATCAGGAAGCATCCTAGAAGGAATTGAAAGATATAAAGGCTATGTCCTGTGGTATTTAAGTCTTACTGAAGAAGCATCCTAGAAGGAATTGAAAGTGGAAACCTTCCCACTCTGTTAGGGTTAGTATATATTTGAAGCATCCTAGAAGGAATTGAAAGCCGGGGAGTTTACGAAATTATATCCCGAGTAGACCTGGAGAAGCATCCTAGAAGGAATTGAAAGAGGACATGTAAAAGAGACTGCGGCATTTATGCTAAGAAAACGAAGCATCCTAGAAGGAATTGAAAGGACTGAACGTGCACGGCTGCCAATTTACGCCGTCTAAGAAGCATCCTAGAAGGAATTGAAAGCTTCGTCAATTGCCACACCTACCACTTTCAGATCGCTTGAAGCATCCTAGAAGGAATTGAAAGATAAAGATCACCTTGCCATCAAGAGTGTCAACCCTGAAGCATCCTAGAAGGAATTGAAAGATAATAACGTCTGTTTCTCCCTGTTGTCCCCCTTCTTGAAGCATCCTAGAAGGAATTGAAAGTACCCTACCGTGGTCTACCCCGCCACGGTGGAGTTAGTTGAAGAAGCATCCTAGAAGGAATTGAAAGAGTTGTGCCAATTGTACTGCGATACAACTGCGTAGTTGGAAGCATCCTAGAAGGAATTGAAAGATTGTTTCAACATTTTTATTATTTCCCTTGCCTCTTCGCTGAAGCATCCTAGAAGGAATTGAAAGTTGCCATTTTGTAAAGGTTAAGGGCTAGTTGAATTTGCCTGAAGCATCCTAGAAGGAATTGAAAGAGGGTGGCTACATAAAAATCTTGTAGCCCTGGCTGGCTTTCTGAAGCATCCTAGAAGGAATTGAAAGCCGATAATATCTCGCTCCCGGTCTTCTCGATGGTTGACCGAAGCATCCTAGAAGGAATTGAAAGCCACGGGTAAATGGCAATCGCTACCGCATGTGCTTCAGAAGCATCCTAGAAGGAATTGAAAGTATTGCCAAGGGTTTTCAATATCTTTTCTTCTGTTACTCGGAAGCATCCTAGAAGGAATTGAAAGACGGCATACAAGGACACAAAAAAGGGGCTTTATGACTTATCCCGTGGAAGCATCCTAGAAGGAATTGAAAGGAAGCAAACTTTGGGTTTCCATTTATTCCACCTCCTGAAGCATCCTAGAAGGAATTGAAAGGCACCCTCACCCCTTTACTTCATATCACCTTTTACCAGGAGAAGCATCCTAGAAGGAATTGAAAGTTACTGTCCTTCCAGACTTTGACGTACATTGTTTCGCTTATGAAGAAGCATCCTAGAAGGAATTGAAAGTAACTCATCCTAAAAGTAAGGAAAAAAAATTAGTCTAACGAAGCATCCTAGAAGGAATTGAAAGTCACAACGGTTTTGATGTCTCCCGTCTCCGTCTTTACGGGAAGCATCCTAGAAGGAATTGAAAGCCATCCCGCCTTGGGTAAAACCGCCATTTCCAAACACACGAAGCATCCTAGAAGGAATTGAAAGCACAAAAAGGCATTTACATCAAATAGCAAAGATAAAAATTGAAGCATCCTAGAAGGAATTGAAAGTCTGCGTATTGTTTTATCCTTTTGGCTTTCTTTAATGCTTTTGAAGCATCCTAGAAGGAATTGAAAGCCCTGTATGCCAGGGCGTCGTACTTCCTCTCTTCGCATAGAAGCATCCTAGAAGGAATTGAAAGACTATTGATTTATAACGAAGGAAATCGTCCAGGCAAGAAGCATCCTAGAAGGAATTGAAAGGCCTGAACCAACTCCACCAGGACTTAGGGTAGAACCGCAACCAATGAAGCATCCTAGAAGGAATTGAAAGTTTAAATGGGCTTTCGACGTGTTAGGCCCTCTTGTCCAACGAAGCATCCTAGAAGGAATTGAAAGCTGGGGCACCGGTTGGGCGAATTCAATCACATATGGGAAGCATCCTAGAAGGAATTGAAAGGGGTTTTGGCAGTTCGAGCGGCTTAAACATTATAGCATCAGAAGCATCCTAGAAGGAATTGAAAGATAGTTATATATCAGGTGGGATAATATGGAATATGAGGTGGAAGCATCCTAGAAGGAATTGAAAGGCTCTAATTGGCTGACCTGTAATACAGTACCGTCCTGAAGCATCCTAGAAGGAATTGAAAGGATAACGATTTGTTAAGATACGTGGACAGTGGCATTTACGAAGCATCCTAGAAGGAATTGAAAGTTTTTCAATTCCTGAGCTGATTCTTTCAACTTCAGCTTATGAAGCATCCTAGAAGGAATTGAAAGCTGGAGGCCACCTCCAGGGCTTCTTCTTGGGTGATGCCAGCCGAAGCATCCTAGAAGGAATTGAAAGTTAGAATTGTATAAGCAATATAGCGGAACAGTCAGAAGAAGCATCCTAGAAGGAATTGAAAGACAAGTCTGTAAAACGCTAAGTATAGTTGTCTTTTAATTGCAGAAGCATCCTAGAAGGAATTGAAAGTTTTATTTCATATTCCCGGCCGTCGATTTTGCACCTAAGGAAGCATCCTAGAAGGAATTGAAAGGTGACCATAAGTCAAGTCCAGTTCTTGTTTGGTATATTACGAAGCATCCTAGAAGGAATTGAAAGTGTTCCTAAACCTCCAATACCTGTATCCCCAGAATACCCGGAAGCATCCTAGAAGGAATTGAAAGCGTGCATACAATTACAGTTACGTTACAGACTCCCGCTAATGAAGCATCCTAGAAGGAATTGAAAGCTCACGGTCCTGAAGGGTTTACCGTCTTTGGTTTTGCCCTGATGAAGCATCCTAGAAGGAATTGAAAGTGTGGTTATCCCGAATGGGTCATAGTGGGCGACAATGACGAGAAGCATCCTAGAAGGAATTGAAAGCTTGATAAGCTTCGATATCCGTCTCTATATTTAGTAGTTTTGAAGAAGCATCCTAGAAGGAATTGAAAGGAGCAAGAAAGGAAAAAGGTATTGAACGGTCTTCTTTCGGAAGCATCCTAGAAGGAATTGAAAGAATCTATAGCACTACTGAAGAACGTCAAGGTCAAACGTGGAAGCATCCTAGAAGGAATTGAAAGGTTACGGTATAGTAGATTACCCACCTAGCGTGGTTTCGACTGCGGTGAAGCATCCTAGAAGGAATTGAAAGTTCTTTCAAGATATTCCGTTAGAATTCTGCTTAATCCCTCGAAGCATCCTAGAAGGAATTGAAAGGCATCTTACGGAACTCAGGCCCTGCCGTTTGTGGGCACATGAAGCATCCTAGAAGGAATTGAAAGTTGTACATCTTCTAAATCATATTGTAAAAGTTCTAGAAGCATCCTAGAAGGAATTGAAAGATTTCAAACTCATACCATGAGCTTGCCGTCAAGGCATTTCCGAAGCATCCTAGAAGGAATTGAAAGGAAAATAAATAGTCCCACTCCCTGGAGGCCACCTCCAAGGCGTGAAGCATCCTAGAAGGAATTGAAAGACTGGTAAGAACTCAACATCACTGGGTAGTTTGGCCAACGAAGCATCCTAGAAGGAATTGAAAGAGGGCCTTCGTAAAAGGATTAACGAATTCGTTAGCGATCCGAAGCATCCTAGAAGGAATTGAAAGTTTGTAGACGATTCTTTGTTTACGTTGTATTTTTCTGAGGAAGCATCCTAGAAGGAATTGAAAGGCTATAGAAGGAGGAGGAGATTGGGACCACTCTCATTTGAATCGAAGGACGGTTCAAGGAAGCATCCTAGAAGGAATTGAAAGGCTATAGAAGGAGGAGGAGACGTAAGATTACCAAAAACACGAAGCATCCTAGAAGGAATTGAAAGTCTTCCAGCCCTAAACAGAATTCTTCTTTATCTATCTTATGAAGCATCCTAGAAGGAATTGAAAGTTCAGTCAAATTGAGAGATTGGCAAATTTCTGTCAATGTGGCGAAGCATCCTAGAAGGAATTGAAAGACTATACAGTACACTCCGTGGTATTTAAGCTTTACATATGAAGAAGCATCCTAGAAGGAATTGAAAGTAGACACAACGCGGGGAGACATGGTGTATAATATAAACCCTGAAGCATCCTAGAAGGAATTGAAAGTCATTGTTCTCGGCATGAATAAACATAACTAATATGAAGCATCCTAGAAGGAATTGAAAGAATGAACTCAATTTCACGCGGTTCACGTGTATAAAAAGAGAAGCATCCTAGAAGGAATTGAAAGGGAAGAAAGGCCAAGATTGAGTCTCTGGGAAGACGAAGCATCCTAGAAGGAATTGAAAGCAAAGGCAACAAACTACAATGTGCCGAGGAAGGCGATAAGCGGAAGCATCCTAGAAGGAATTGAAAGCCTCTCTAGGCTGATGTTGTCGGAAACGGAAGTAGTAATAAGAAGCATCCTAGAAGGAATTGAAAGGAACATTCGTTACAAAAAGGCAGTTGACCCGACTGGAAGCATCCTAGAAGGAATTGAAAGTGCTAGAGCATTGACGTCGTGAAGTGCTGACATGTTGAAGCATCCTAGAAGGAATTGAAAGTGGATGGGGATAAGTTTGGGTCAATAGAACTTTATCAGAAGCATCCTAGAAGGAATTGAAAGTACTGAGACGGCATAATACGTGAAGTTCGTGGTACCCCAGTCGAAGCATCCTAGAAGGAATTGAAAGTTCGTTCCGTGGCTCTCATGGGAGAGCCATTCCTCATATTCAATTTGAAGCATCCTAGAAGGAATTGAAAGGGGGGTGCGTGAACTCCTGGCCGAGGCCCTGGCCCGGGGGAAGCATCCTAGAAGGAATTGAAAGCTAATCCAGCCAAACCACCGAGGAGTTTCCCTGACCTGAGGAAGCATCCTAGAAGGAATTGAAAGGCAACTACCCTTATCAGTGTCCTCAATCCCTTGTCGAAAGGAAGCATCCTAGAAGGAATTGAAAGGGTGTAAAGGCTCAATCGTTATCCCTTGCAGTAATAAGAAGCATCCTAGAAGGAATTGAAAGCTTTTGCACTCAAAGGGTGAGAGGTGATGCTTGCTCTCAGAAGCATCCTAGAAGGAATTGAAAGGCAGGCGTCTGAACCAACGGGCTACACGCCCTCTGGTGTGAAGCATCCTAGAAGGAATTGAAAGTACAGGTGGGTATTCTGCTGGAGGTAGCAGTTCAGGAACAGAGAAGCATCCTAGAAGGAATTGAAAGTCCTGCATATGAAGGTCGATGACGTGTTCACCACCTCCTATGAAGCATCCTAGAAGGAATTGAAAGTGAGTTTAGTGGTCTTGATAGCAGGTCTCTTCATGAAGTGGAAGCATCCTAGAAGGAATTGAAAGCCTGTACCACCGGAACCACCGCCGCCGCCACTACCAGCTGAAGCATCCTAGAAGGAATTGAAAGTTTGATACCGACTTTATAAAATTGTCAACTCTGCCCGAAGCATCCTAGAAGGAATTGAAAGGGAATATGTCGATGATGCCATGTACATAGGGAATAACTATTTGAAGCATCCTAGAAGGAATTGAAAGACCGCACCGTGGAAGTCGCCCGTAATCTGATAATTGCCGAAGCATCCTAGAAGGAATTGAAAGTACTAAGTTATGAACACACGTGGGTTAATTCTATTTTATCTAGGAAGCATCCTAGAAGGAATTGAAAGGGCACCACCGGTACGACCCTTGGAAGAAGCATCCTAGAAGGAATTGAAAGGAAGCCGCCTCCAGGGCTTCCAGTGGCGTACGGCCGCTCCGAAGCATCCTAGAAGGAATTGAAAGTTCTATAAATCTATTTTATGACATATTTATATCTTGTGATTGAAGCATCCTAGAAGGAATTGAAAGTTGATGACATCAGTCAAATTCGCCCACACTGATCTTGTTGAAGCATCCTAGAAGGAATTGAAAGACCATTATCACTATGGGGATTGTATTTGGGTACATTTCATGAAGCATCCTAGAAGGAATTGAAAGTTAAAAGTAACAGTAGTGTTGGTAGTACCTCTAGTCGCTGAAGCATCCTAGAAGGAATTGAAAGTTTATTATATTGAGCCCCTTTACGGGGATTTTGGCTTGGGGAAGCATCCTAGAAGGAATTGAAAGCTATCACCTCTCCCGTCTCCGTATCGATATATTCCCCTCGAAGCATCCTAGAAGGAATTGAAAGCCCTCAGTCTTCTCTTCTTTGCCTGAGCGATATACGGAAGCATCCTAGAAGGAATTGAAAGTTCTGATTGCCTCACAGAACTCCCCTTTAGTTATAGCCTCAGAAGCATCCTAGAAGGAATTGAAAGTAATAGTATTTAAGCCTAACGGGGTTTATGGTGGGTATGGAAGCATCCTAGAAGGAATTGAAAGTTATCTGACGTAAAACTAAGGCAAAAATTGCCAGATTGACGAAGCATCCTAGAAGGAATTGAAAGTCAGTTGGCCCGTGAGGGCTATACCATCAGGGAAATAGCCCAAGAAGCATCCTAGAAGGAATTGAAAGTAATAGTATTTATCTCAGACTGTTCCGTTATCCAGATTGACTGCAGAAGCATCCTAGAAGGAATTGAAAGAATATGCCCCGCTCCTCCTTATGTCGTGTGGGGATAACGTTGAAGCATCCTAGAAGGAATTGAAAGGCAGACCTCGGAGCTTGCAGCACCTCAACGACTACCCCGTCGAAGCATCCTAGAAGGAATTGAAAGGTTTCGACGTAACATATTACAATTTCGACATAAATGTTCAGAAGCATCCTAGAAGGAATTGAAAGTAGATATTTCGTGCTTGGCATGGTTCCCGACATCAACGAAGCATCCTAGAAGGAATTGAAAGAAAGAGAAGACACCGCTAATCAAATGGGAAAGATACGAGGAAGCATCCTAGAAGGAATTGAAAGGGAAAATGCAAATGTTACAAATAATGTCTACTATAGAGAAGCATCCTAGAAGGAATTGAAAGTCTCAGGCGTGATCTCGTAGACCACAACGGCCTCCTCGAAGCATCCTAGAAGGAATTGAAAGACTAATACTAATTTCGGGAGGTATCGTAGGAGGAAGAAGCATCCTAGAAGGAATTGAAAGCACTTCTAATCCACTCACTTACCTTTTTCACAATCTCGTGAAGCATCCTAGAAGGAATTGAAAGCTCTCTCTTCACTCTAATTGGACTAAACTAAAACAGAGAAGCATCCTAGAAGGAATTGAAAGGTTCAGGTGAGCCCTCCAGCAGGTAGTCCCATTCCCTGGGAAGCATCCTAGAAGGAATTGAAAGCTTGCTCCTAATGTCACATTGGCACCGAGGGCAAGCGTGTGAAGCATCCTAGAAGGAATTGAAAGAACTGTATGCGGGGACCCTATCCCTATCTGCCATGTAGTAGAAGCATCCTAGAAGGAATTGAAAGAGTTTTAATCTAATGAATTTCAGACAATCAGGAAAATACGAAGCATCCTAGAAGGAATTGAAAGTTAATTTTCTCTAGCCTTTCCTTTCTTTCCTTCACAATGTAGAAGCATCCTAGAAGGAATTGAAAGTTTCTTCGCTTCTAGCAATGCTAATTGAGTAAGTAGAAGCATCCTAGAAGGAATTGAAAGATATTGCCATCATCGAGGGTGGCAATATAGAAGCTTTGTAGAAGCATCCTAGAAGGAATTGAAAGAACGTTTAGGACAAACCGAATGAGTAAGGGGAATAGCCGTAGGAAGCATCCTAGAAGGAATTGAAAGTTTTTTATGGGCTGGACAACGCACCAGAGGGTGCGGTGGTTGTTTGAAGCATCCTAGAAGGAATTGAAAGTTTTTACACCGCCCGTGTCTGGTAACGCCTCAACGAAGCATCCTAGAAGGAATTGAAAGATCTTCTTTATGGTACCGTCCTTTAGCGATATGTCCCTCTGAAGCATCCTAGAAGGAATTGAAAGGTTGAATTTTGTAATCTGTTGCAACTCTGCCGAATGATTTGAAGCATCCTAGAAGGAATTGAAAGCCTCCATCCTGAAGGGGAGCGGCAGGCACGGAACAAGGAAGAAGCATCCTAGAAGGAATTGAAAGTGGTAGCAAGAACTATAAAAGCAGTTTATATAAAAATGAAGAAGCATCCTAGAAGGAATTGAAAGGATAAATTTAGTATTACCGTAGACGTGATATGACCATAAATGAAGCATCCTAGAAGGAATTGAAAGTTAAATTGGGGTGTTAATGTCGGGTCTTTTCGTAAGTTTAGGAAGCATCCTAGAAGGAATTGAAAGGATTATAGTCTTCGTTATCATAATCATAATAATAATGGTGAAGCATCCTAGAAGGAATTGAAAGATTATGAGCCACACTAACGGACTGCTGAAGAGTGAGGAAGCATCCTAGAAGGAATTGAAAGAACCCTAACTGCTCATATGCTGTATAGTCCACTAACGCTGAAGCATCCTAGAAGGAATTGAAAGTTACCGTCGACGACTTACCTACTCCGCTACCACCAACTAAGAAGCATCCTAGAAGGAATTGAAAGATTGCTATTCTTACTGTCCTGGAATAGGGGCTATAGCTAACGAAGCATCCTAGAAGGAATTGAAAGTGACAATCAGGGCCAAGGGTAACGCTATACGCCTTAGCCGAAGCATCCTAGAAGGAATTGAAAGTTTATGCTCTCCACGGCTACCACCGTGCTTTTACTCATGGGAAGCATCCTAGAAGGAATTGAAAGTAATAATCGTTACGGCAATAATGAGAGGAAGGACTGGAAGCATCCTAGAAGGAATTGAAAGACGTGATTAGCACTACTTGGCCGACTTTCATCTTAACAATGAAGCATCCTAGAAGGAATTGAAAGTGTTGCCCATTGGTTCAACCTTCTGACAACCCCGATTACGGGGAAGCATCCTAGAAGGAATTGAAAGGTTTTCCAACAAAAAGCCCTTTATATTGAAAGCCTTAGAAAGGAAGCATCCTAGAAGGAATTGAAAGGCATTGATGACGCCAGTTTTGAGGCTAATTCCTCCCGTCTGAAGCATCCTAGAAGGAATTGAAAGGGTATCTACAACTTTACACCGTCTGGAGAGTACTATTATTGAAGCATCCTAGAAGGAATTGAAAGTGCTGGAAGCGTTGAAGGGCTTCCTCGAAGGGGTTGGGGGAAGCATCCTAGAAGGAATTGAAAGTAATAATACATACATTAATCCCCGTGTCTGGTTAACTACGAAGCATCCTAGAAGGAATTGAAAGTTGTGTGTTTTCCATTTTTGTTTCGCCTATCTATCTATACTTTGAAGCATCCTAGAAGGAATTGAAAGTAAAAAAATTTCCGTTAAGACCGCTAAAAATTACAAAAGGAAGCATCCTAGAAGGAATTGAAAGAGTTTCTGTTTTGGCATTGTTTTATGTCCTCATCTTAGAAGCATCCTAGAAGGAATTGAAAGCATAGGCCGTTTATAAGGTCTACCGTGCCTTGATGGCCAAGAAGCGTCCTAGAAGGAATTGAAAGACGGGGTATTTCCCCGTGTGCTATACAAAAATGCAACTTGGCGGAAGCATCCTAGAAGGAATTGAAAGGGTGCCGTCACCCCAGCAAAAACCTGGGCTTTAATTAAGAAGCATCCTAGAAGGAATTGAAAGCAGTATTTAATTTCACCGAGGACGCCCCACTCCAATGGGACGAAGCATCCTAGAAGGAATTGAAAGTGCTGTTCCTCCACCGCATTGGGGGCATGGTGGTAGTTGAAGCATCCTAGAAGGAATTGAAAGGCCTCCGCACCACCTAGCATGCTGATCGCAACTTCCTGGGGAAGCATCCTAGAAGGAATTGAAAGCGGGCTATGTATTTGTGTACACGCCCAGGGTGTTTTACTGGAAGCATCCTAGAAGGAATTGAAAGTATGAGGGTGAATAAAGATGGCCGTGAGGTCTGCAATTTTGAAGCATCCTAGAAGGAATTGAAAGATGAGGAATAACGACGTTAACGCTTTTCTGCTGTGACGTGAAGCATCCTAGAAGGAATTGAAAGCTAAAAACCTGGGCTTTAACTATATTGACCCCCTTGAAGAAGCATCCTAGAAGGAATTGAAAGTTGAAGGTAACAGTAGTGTTGATAGTCCCGCTAATCGCTGGAAGCATCCTAGAAGGAATTGAAAGCATTCTACCCATTTGCACTAAGAGCTTCCTATAATATGGGAAGCATCCTAGAAGGAATTGAAAGAGTTTTTTTAATTCCACCGCTTTCCTTAATGCTTCTCTATCCGAAGCATCCTAGAAGGAATTGAAAGGAACCTGTGCAACTCATACCCGCAGTTTTTACATATGTAGAAGCATCCTAGAAGGAATTGAAAGGTAATAGGCTTCATCATTCCCGTCAAGAAAAAGGAAAAGGAAGCATCCTAGAAGGAATTGAAAGAATACAACATAGGCAGGCTCGTCGAAACCCGTCGAGGTGGAAGCATCCTAGAAGGAATTGAAAGTCTATGACGCATGGGAGGCTAAACAAATCGCAGAAGGTACGAAGCATCCTAGAAGGAATTGAAAGCCTCCGAACGTGTGTATATCAAATTTCACTACTTCCTTAGGAAGCATCCTAGAAGGAATTGAAAGATTTCTGGACAAGTCGACATGGTTTTAATTGACCACAGTGGAAGCATCCTAGAAGGAATTGAAAGTATAAAAGAACGACTATGGAGGTTTTGGGTATAATATCATGAAGCATCCTAGAAGGAATTGAAAGGAGGGATAGCCAGTGACCTTCAAAAGGCACTAGGCAGAAGCATCCTAGAAGGAATTGAAAGACGGTCATGTTCATTGGTTGCTCACCTCCTCCGACTGGAGGAAGCATCCTAGAAGGAATTGAAAGCTATTTCCATTCCGTATTTTGCTACTTTCTCGGGAAGATAACACGAAGCATCCTAGAAGGAATTGAAAGTTTCTTACTTCAACACTTTTCATCAAGAACTGTGCTAACGTGAAGCATCCTAGAAGGAATTGAAAGCCTGGATGAATAAAAAAAATCATAGAGTTACGCTAAAGGGGAAGCATCCTAGAAGGAATTGAAAGTCCAAACGCTTCGATTATCTTCAAAAATTGCTTATAGAGGAAGCATCCTAGAAGGAATTGAAAGGTTCTTTACTTATCTCCACTCTAACAGTCCTAGAATATGGTATGTAGTAAGAAGCATCCTAGAAGGAATTGAAAGGTTCTTTACTTATCTTGTAAAGTAAGTAGTGTATACGGTGAAGCATCCTAGAAGGAATTGAAAGGAATATGAATTCTTAGGAGGCGAGAAAAAGAGTGGAACTCAGTGAAGCATCCTAGAAGGAATTGAAAGTGCAACCATGCAACTGCAACTATAAAATTTTGCTCACCATGAAGCATCCTAGAAGGAATTGAAAGGCCCTTGGTTCATCGTTAGGTTCTGCACTCGGTTCATCGTTGAAGCATCCTAGAAGGAATTGAAAGTCAGGGTAGCGGGGAAGGACAGGGTTTGAGGATAATGCGAAGCATCCTAGAAGGAATTGAAAGCGTCCACTGCGGTGGTAAAACTCTCATTCCTCTGTGAAGCATCCTAGAAGGAATTGAAAGATTTCAAATACGTCTATTTCTTCGGTGAAGACAGGCGACGTAGAAGCATCCTAGAAGGAATTGAAAGGATTGAAAAGCCACGACTTCGCTGTCTCCGTGTCAACCTTGAAGGATCCTAGAAGGAATTGAAAGATATACTCGAAATTTTGAAGACCCCACACTTCTCTTAGATGAAGCATCCTAGAAGGAATTGAAAGTGAACCTTCATCCTCTTTTCATTTTTGACCTGAAGCGTTTGAAGCATCCTAGAAGGAATTGAAAGCTAAGCTTTTTTGCTAACCAAAAAGGGAGATGTTAGGACGGCGAAGCATCCTAGAAGGAATTGAAAGTAAGCCTCTTTCACTCCTTACAAAGACCGTTAAATTAGGAGAAGCATCCTAGAAGGAATTGAAAGTGACTCTCCTGACTCACTTTTTTCACCTTGTAATAATGAAGCATCCTAGAAGGAATTGAAAGCTTAAAACTTCTGGTATTAAATTAATATCTCCTTCGTGAAGCATCCTAGAAGGAATTGAAAGTGTCCTTCAGAGCCTTATAAGCCTCCGATAAACCCATAAGAAGCATCCTAGAAGGAATTGAAAGGTCCATTTTGATTTGGGTTTGGGTTTCCATTTATTCCACGAAGCATCCTAGAAGGAATTGAAAGCTGAAGGTGTTGGGTACTCTTTGAACAACTC
>Ga0079041_1000101_pt1 | contig 17172 bp, 14 predicted proteins | sample ECH_Bhost_MetaG_FD_76328 | JGI IMG/M metagenome (GOLD analysis project Ga0079041, IMG submission 76328) | Hot spring microbial mat communities from Yellowstone National Park, Wyoming, USA - ECH_B host_MetaG | ecosystem: Environmental > Aquatic > Thermal springs > Hot (42-90C) > Microbial mats ... | reverse complement strand
ACTGAGGTTAATAAAAAGTTTAAAAGAAAACGCTTTGCAACCTTCTTGTCGCACTCTTTTATGACTTCTCTAAATGATTTTATTTTTTCAAATGGGACGCTCAGAAAACGTATAAGAAAAACCAGAGAAGAAAGGAACAACACCAACAACAAACCAGTGATGAACTCACTACTGTCCAAAAACTTGCATGTGAAAGTGCCAAACAAAAACAGAAAGAGCGAGTAAGTCACAGAGCGTTTGGAAGGCAGCAAACGCTTTAGCACTCTTTTTTGTAGACTCAACGTCATATTAAGAAATTCACAAATGCTTAATTGCTTTTCGCACTTTTTTTGTGTATGCCAAAACCAAGAGCTCTCAAAAGCGGTGACGTCATAGGTGTGATTTCACCCGCGTCTGGTGTGGACCAAGCGTCGCTAGGAAGGGGATTAAGGCTTTTGGAGTCCTTGGGCTTCAAAGTAAAGCTTGGTGAAATATCAAGAAAGCTTTATGAAGGGGGGATGCTGAGCGCACCTGATGAAGTGCGCGCTAGAGAATTGCAATGGGCATTTGGTGACGACGAAATAGCGGGAATCATTGCGGGTGCAGGAGGATACGGCACTTTAAGGCTACTTGATAAGATTGACTACAAACTTATAGCGGCCAATCCAAAAGTTCTTGTTGGGTTTAGCGACTTGACCGCGCTACTCAACTCGATTTACAAGCTGACTCAACTTGTGGTGTTTCACGGACCGATGGTGGCGATCGACTTTGGACAAGAAAAGCCTTCGAACTATACGATTGATTGGTTCAAAAGGGCTGTTATGCAACCGTCACCACTTGAAAAAATTGAACAACCAGAGGGAGCTCCACCAGTAAAGTGCGTGGTTGAAGGAGAGGGTAGAGGTAAGATTATAGGCGGAAATCTCACTCTTTTAGTAAGGCTTCTTGGGACAAGGTTTGAGCCAGACTTTTCAGGAAAAATAGTGATCATCGAAGAGGTTGGCGAAGACCCCTACGAAATCGATGGAATGCTCACCCAGCTCATACTACACGGCGGTATAAAAAACGCTTCAGGAATAGTTTTTTCCCAGTGTGTGGACTGCCCAGTGCCAGAAAGGGCTGGAAGACCGATCAACAGAATTACGCTTGAAGCAGTGATCAAAGAAAGACTAGAAAAAATCGGGGTTCCCTCGATTTACAACTTCAATGCGGGTCACAACGTGGACAAACCAACCCTACCAATTGGCGTTGAAGCGAAGCTTGATGCTTATCGCGCAGAGCTCAGAATAATCGAAAGCGCAACCGCCGAATGACCAAAGCCAAATATACTCCTTTAATTCTTTTATTTTGTGAACTCACCAATCATAGTTCCAACACCTACATCGATGAGCTTTTCTGGTAAGTGGATCGAGTTTGATGGCTTCGAAAATTTTCCTGAACACTTTTCAAAAGACTTCGAAATTCCTCGTGGTTCTTGGTCAATCCAAAAACTCAAAAAAGAAGGTTGCGGGGTTCAGGTGGCAGGCAAAACCGTCGAGATTTGGGGAGATGAAAGGGTGTGCTATGCCACCTTGATTCAACTGGTAAAGCAACACAAAGGGTTTATTCCAGAAATCAAAGTCGAAGAATCTTTTGATTTCGAAATAAGAGGTTTCCACCTAGACATAGCGCGTGGAGGGGTGCCCAAGGTTGAAACTTTCAAAAAGATAATACGCTGGCTGTTTCTTTTAAAGTACAACTTTTTTGCGATTTACTTTGAAGACCTTTACCCTTGGAAGAGCTTTAACGACATAGGTTTATCTCGAGGAAGGTTGGGGAAAGAAGAGTACGCAGAAATCGAAGATTACGCGAGACTTTACGGTTTACATCTTGTTCCTTCACTTGAGCTTTTGGGACACATGGAGAACATCCTTTCGCTCCCTTCTTACGCAAAGTACAGAGAGATTTGGTGGAGTAGCAGAGATGGTTGTTTGGATGTGAGTAACACCGAAGCAAAAAGTTTTGCGCTGAGGTTACTCGAAGACGTTCTTGAAACTTCAAAATCGGTGTACGTACACGTGGGTGGCGACGAAACCTGGTCTTTAGGAAGAGGACGCTCGTTGGACAAAAACTCAAGATTCACGGGACCTGAGCTATACCTTGATCACTATAAATCTATAATTTCGCTAGTGAAAAAATACCGAAAGATTCCAATTGTTTGGGGCGACATGCTAAGCGGTTCATACCTCACCGAAGAAGAAAAAAGAGCTTGGTCATGCGTTACAAAAAGCGATATCTGGGAGCAAGTGCTTATTGCCAACTGGGATTATTCTTCGAATCCTCAAGAATACTTTGAAAACTTGATAGAAACGGTCGGACACAAAAGCGCGCAAATCGCATCACCTGGACTTTCCAACTGGCGAAGTTTTTACCCTGACTACGAAACGGCGCTCACAAACCTGAACAACTTTCTTTTGGCAGCAAAGAAGAAAAGGCTTAAAGGCTTTTTGGTGACCGCTTGGGGGGACGACGGTGAAGAGTGTTTGTTTAGCTTCCTTGAGCCACTGATACTTGCGGCAATCGAAATAGCAGAAGGAATCGGAAAGTGGGAGGAAGGTTGGCAAGCGCTCACAGGCGAAGACCAAAGCGTGATTCAACTAAGAAAAGCTCTTGGTTCCAACTCACTACCTCAAACACTAAGAGACATCATTTATTTGAACCAAAGAGTGTTCAAACACTTTGAGATAAAAAACGCAAAAGATGCACTTGAGCGAATTACCAAAATGAGTGAAGGACTAAATCTTCCTGCGGATTTGCGTTTTGTTGTGGACATGGTGAGAACCGCTCTTAGCATAGTTCAAAACAAAGCTAGCGTGTCCGATTACTTTTATCTCGCAAAATCGTACTCTGCCCTTTGGTTAAATGAAAGAAAGCCACAAGGGTTACAAGTAGTTTTGACTAAGTTATGGGGTTCGGCTGCAGTGTTAGACACGCTCAGAGAGTTTTTGTGAATGTTAAACACACACGTTAGGCTACATCATTTACGCCACGGCAAAAACGTTTTAAACATAAGCGCTGAGCTAAAAATATGGAAGTAGTCGGTTACCTCAACGGAATTGAGGGGAAAGTTTTGCAACTATGGAGCAAACTTCAACCAAACGATGCAGTTTCCCAAGATGTGTTTATTAGAAAAGTTTTGCTAGACCCAAACTTTGAGCGTGAGGGATTCTTGGTAGCGACCGAAGGAAGTGAGGTTAAGGGTTATTTGCAGTGTTTCGTTCGTAAATACCCCTTTTTATATGCAGGAAGAGAAAACGAAAAGGGTTGGATTAGCGCGCTAGTTGCGACGAAAGAAGTGGCGCAAGCGCTTTTAGAAAGCGCTCAAAAATATTTTCGTTCAAAAGGCTGCAAAGAAATATGGTTTTCCAATTACACACCGAATTACTTTTTACCTGGTGTCGACGCAGAGCTTTACCCTGAGCTTTATCGCACGCTTGTAGATGCTGGTTTTAACACGGAGTTTGAAGCGATAGCTATGGACGCCCAACTTTGGCCTCGGCTAACTTATCCAGAAAACGTTTCGAAAATAGAGCGCTCTCTTCTAAAAGAAGGAATTTCTGTCCATGATTTGAAGATGGAAGAGATCGTGTCACTTTTAGAGTTCATTCGCGACGAGTTTTCGGCCGACTGGTACTGGATGTGTGCACAACTTCTTGAACGAGGTGCGCCGCTTGATAGCATCATCGTCGCCACGAAAGACAACCGAGTGATTGGATATTGCCAATACTGGGGTAACGACACTTATCACTGGCATGTTCAGGGTTCACACTTTGGACCCTTTGGTGTGAAAAGCGAGTTCAGAGGAAGAGGTATAGGCACACTAGTTCTAAAACATTGTCTAGAAAACATGAAAAAAAGAGGGATTCACAACGCATTCTTTCTTTGGACGGATGAGAAGGCTGCCAGGTTGTACGAGAAATTTGGGTTTAAAGTAACAAGAAGATTCAAAGTGATGAAGAAGGTGTTGTGACTATGACGACACTTATGATTGTCGGCGCTCATGCGGGAGACGCGGAAAACATGGGTGGAGCTATTGCGGCAAAGTACTCAAAAGCAGGGCATAAGGTGATTTTGGTTCACATGAGTATGGGAGAACGAGGTAATCCCAAGCTAACCGACAAAGAGTATTACAAAATGAAAAAAAGAGAAGCGCTCAAGGTGAGTGAAGCTTTGGGTGCCGAGTCAGTGTTTTTGAATTACGCAGACGGTGAAGTACCAGATTCAAACGAAGCAAGGGAAGCTGTGTGTGAACTTATACGCACAAAAAAGCCGGATATCGTGCTCACACACTGGAGAGGTAGTTTTCACAAGGATCATATAGCGACACACAAGGTTGTGTCAGATGCTGTGTTTTTGGCTTCGCTTCCGGGTTTCAAAGCTATACTCAAACCACACGCCGTCAAGCGCGTGTACTGGGCGGAGAACTGGGAAGACGAGGAAGATTTTAGAGTGGATGTTCTTATCGATGTGTCTGACTCTGTTCAAACTTGGAGAAATGCGATGCTCAACTACTCTTTTGCGCGAGGGGAAACGGGCTTTAACTATATTGAATACTACACTTCAGTTATGCGCGCGCACGGGCTAAGAGCTGGTTGTGAATACGCGGTTGCTCTTATGCACAAAGAAAGGTTAACGATCAAAGCGAGTTGGATACCTGTCAAGTTTAACTTACAAGAATAAATTTTACGTCAAACTTCAAAAACAATTGAAAGCGAAAAGTATAATTCCATCGAAAAAAATTAAAATATAATGGTGAGATTTGGCGACATTTCACGTCGATACACAAAACGTTACTTGGTAAAAAGGATTTTCACTCTTTTCGTTGCGCTTTTTGCTGTGCTGATCTTAAACTTTTTGTTACCACACATGATGCCAGGAAACTTCCTGACTTTTTACGAAGAAAGCCTGCAAAGGCAACATCCTGGGGTGAACGTCAAACCCATAGTGGATCGTGTGGCACAGATTTACGGACTTAACGCACCGTTTTACGAGCAGTTTTACCACTATTTGCGCGAAATACTTTCTTTTGACCCGAACTTTGGACCATCCTTTCAATATTATCCTATGAATGCATGGAATGTGGTGGTTTACGCCGTTAAGTGGACGCTTATTCTTTTAGGCTCTTCTCAGATGATATCTTGGTCACTAGGAATACTTATCGGTGTTTATATGGCGTTTAACAAAGGAAAAATTCTTGACAAGATTTTACAACCTACTTTTTATTTTTTGAGCACAATTCCACTATTTTGGATTGGGCTTGTGTTCATACTTGTGTTTGCGGTTTACTTCAAGGTTTTGCCACCAAGCGGCGCCTACTCTGTAGTGCCAACGCTTGGTAGCGTCTTAAGACACCTTGTGCTTCCTCTTTTAGTGATAGTCATAGGAACTTTGCCGACGCACGCGCTTGTTGTGCGTAGCGCCGCGCTCGAAGTTCTGTCAAGCGACTTTGTGCAGGCCATAAGGGCGCAAACACTCAAAAAGATCACTTTTTTGAATATCGTTCTCAAAAACTCCTTACTTCCTTCACTCACGCAGCTATTTCTGAGCATAGGATACTTAATAGGTGGAATTTACACGGTCGAAGTGACATTCTCTTACCCAGGAATGGGAAGCGTGATTTACAACGCAATTAGCGCACAAGACTATCCAGTGATTCAAGCATCTCTTTACCTTACCACGCTTGTGGTGATACTCGCCAACCTTGCTGCTGACCTGCTTTACCCAATCGTTGACCCACGCGTTTCCTACGTATGAGGTAAGAGCATGAGCGCAAAAAACCTTTTACCGATACTTACGCGTAACACATATCTCTTCGCAGGTCTTGTAATCGTGTGCTTTTTTGTTGCGCTCGCACTTTTTGGACTATTTTACTTGCCTCATAACCCTCTTGAATCCGTAGGACCTGATTACGCCCCACCTAGTCTGCGCTATCTCTTTGGCACGACAAACATCGGACAAGACGTTTTTAGTCAGTGGATTTTTGGGGCAAGGTCGACACTACTTGTGGGCTTTCTTTCAGGGTTGATCACGATTCTTATAGGACTAGCGGTCGGCATCGTCGCAGGTTTCATAAGCCTTATGGACGAGCCCCTTATGAGGGTCACCGACATTTTTCTTGCGATGCCCACTCTTCCGCTACTCATCGCGATAGCCGAGTTTGTAAAACCATCGATTTACTCCGTGTCTTTTTTGATAGCGGTTCTCATAGGCTGGCCAGGGACTGCGCGCGTTGTAAGGTCTAGCGTTCTTTCTCTCAAAACACAACCCTACATCGAAGTGGCAAAGCTTAGCGGTGTGCCTTCTTACAAAATAATGTTTGAAGACATAATAAGGCACATCCTGCCACTCTCCCTTACTTATTCGCTCTTTTCGGTGATAGCCGCGGTGCTAACCGAAGCTTCGCTAGACTTTATTGGTGTAGGTCCTAGCACCGACTATAGCTGGGGCGCACAAATCGAGCTCGCAAATCAAGCGAACGCTGTGCTTTTTGGAGCGTGGTGGTGGTTTCTTATTCCTGGTTTGAGCATCGCGATCTTTTCAACTGGAATAGCTTTACTCGCTTACGGGCTAGAGTCGATTTTCAAGGAGATGTGAACCTTGAGCCAAAGGGTTCTTGAGGTCAAGAATTTGGAAGTGGTTTACGCGTTGAGCACACGCATGGTCCAAGCGGTTAGTGATTTGAGCTTTGAGCTTTTAAAAGGTGAAACGCTTGGTATAATGGGCGAAAGCGGTGCTGGAAAGAGCACAGTTGGCTGGTCGATCATGAGAATGATCGAGCCACCTCACAAGGTTATGGGTAGCATCGTAACACAAGGAAAGGATGTTCTCACAATGAGCGAAAGGGAGATCGCCGAATACCGTTGGAAAAGAGTTGCGATGATTTTTCAGACCGCGATGAACTCTCTTGATCCTGTGTCAAATGTGCGCAAGAGCTTTGTGCGATTGCTACTCGATAAACGAATCTGTAGTAGCAAATCCGAAGCCTTGAAAACCTGCTCAAACCTTCTTGAAATGGTTGGGCTTTCTGAAAGCGTTGGCGACATGTATCCCTTTGAATTGAGCGGCGGAATGAAGCAAAGGGTTCTGATAGCCATGGCGATTGCGGCAAATCCAGAGATTTTGATCGCGGACGAGCCCACTACAGCGTTAGACACACTCACACAGTTTTCTATTTTGAATCTTATGAGCGATTTAAGAAAGCAAGGAAAAATTGGTAGCATGATATTTATCTCTCACGACCTTTCGGTTCAGGCGTTCATGGCGGATAGAATCATGGTGATGCTAAAGGGCAAAATGGTCGAATTTGGGACGAAGAAGGAGGTGTTTGAAACTCCAAAGCATCCGTACACACAGTTCCTCATGAAATCACTTAAGTTTCAGGCTGAGCCTATTCGTTTGGCGGAGCGCCAAAAGCAAAGCGTGGGGTGTCCTTTTGCGAAGTTTTGCGCTTTTGCGATGAATAGGTGCTTCGTAGAATTTCCGAAACCCACTGCGATCTCAGAAACACATAAGGTTTCTTGTTTTCTTTTTGGTGGTTAGCTTGGATGTCGTCTCTTTTGAAGAGGTTTACAAGTATTTTCGCGATACCACTGGGAAAATAATAACCGCAGTCGACGGCGTTAAACTAAAAATAAAAGAAGACGAAATAATGGCGCTTGTCGGCGAATCCGGTTCAGGAAAAACCACACTTGGAAGAATTTCTGTGGGATTAATACAGCCAAGCAAAGGAAGGGTTTTGTTTAACGGAAAAGAAATCTCTGATTACACAAAAAAAGAACTATGGAAAAGAGCTCAGTACATCCATCAAGATCCGTATAGTTCACTCGACCCTTACCTTACAGTAGGTGATGTGTTGGACCGACCACTCAAGTATTTATTGGGCATAGACGATGAAAAAACAAGGCGCGAAATTGTTCAAAGCTTTTTACAAAGAGCTGGTATGGAGCACATTCCTTTGACCACAAGAATCAATCGCTTAAGTGGGGGTGAAAGGCAAAGGGTGCTTGTAGGAAGGGCGTTCATCATAAAGCCGAAATTTGTCGCCGCGGACGAGCCAACAAGCATGGTCGACTTTGTCCACAGAAACGAAATCTTGAACATGCTCTTTAACCTTAAAAAAGAAAGCAACTCGTCCATCATGTTTATAACACACGACCTTTCAATTGCTTCTTATATCTCTAACAGAATTGCGATAATGCATAAAGGAAGAATCGTTGAGTTTGGTAGCAAGAATCAAGTGGTCGACACTCCTTTTCATCCGTACACTCAAGCGCTCTTTTCAGTCACACCCGAAAAACTCCTAAAAGGTAGCGTCGCGGTGTCTTCAAAGCTTGTTCCAAGAGTTTTCGGTTTAGAACAATCGCGCTGTAAATACGCCGATGTTTGCCCGTTCGTTTTTGAAAGGTGCAGAAAAGAGACTCCAGTTCTGCGCGATGTTGGAGACGGGCACTCCGTTGCTTGTTTTAAATACTAAAGTTTAATGCTCATCACATCAAGACGCCTCACGGCTGTAATCGCATTGGTTTGAGAGTAAAATAAAAGGTGCTCCGTCCAAGGAATGATAACAAGTGTAACACCTGCTTCGCGCATCCGAGTTAACGCCGCAAACAAAAGGTTAGAGCCCACACCTCTTTTTCTATGCTCTGCAAGAACTCCAATTGGTCCGAACCATTCTCTTTCAAAGCCGCTATAAGCCGCAAAACCCACTATTTCATCTTTTTTTATCGCCTCGATGACGCCGCCCCTTTCAAAGGACGCCTTGACTTCTCTTGCCCAATTTTCACCAAAGTTTAAGGTAACAAATTTCAGCAATTTTTTGTGGTCTTGAGCACTTCGAATAAGGTAGTCGCCCAGCAAAAACTCCTTTTTTCTAAACTCCGAAAAAAGCCTTAAATCAAGTTCGCAGTCCACTAAACTTTTTACAGTTTGAAAACCCAATCGATTAAGCACGGATTTCTCTACGGTTTGCGCTTGTTCAATTCCGGCTTTGAAGTGATACCCTGCTCTGTCGCACGCTCTCACTTCTTTTACACCTTTACTTTTTAAAGTGTGTAAAACGCGCTTAATCTTTGACTCAAATTCGCTTTCAAGATAAGGAGCGCAGAATAGTGTTTTGAACCATGCGGTTTCCTTTTTTGTGTCCACTGCAGTAAAGAGCGCTGCCCTTACTCCCCATTCTTTGTCAAAAAAAGCAAAACTCAACTCGTCACTATAAAGCGGATCCTCAGAGGTGAGTCTGGTAAAGGTTTGCCCAGAAAAGCCCATGTTTCTTAACACGATGTTTGCCCCTGCCACTATATCTTGTGAACCAATTCTCAAAGGCGTGTCCCATTTACCGCTCATCATAAGCGACCACTCCTAAGACACCAAACAACGCTCATTAAAAAAGGTGTTAAGCCTTGGTTACCTTCTTCTTAGTAGCACAGCCATTACTACGATTATTATCATAATCGCTACAATAGCCGCAATCAACGTCATGTTAATTCGTGGGGAAGGGGCTTGGGTCATCGTAGAGCTCGTAGAAGAAGGCATTGAGCTAGTTGTGTAAGACGTGGTCGTTGTTGTCGTTGAGGTAGTAGTTGTTGAAGACGATATCGAACTTATGGGCTGAACAAGCCAAAGCGCATTCCAGAACAGCTGTGGTTGTACTAACGCCTGTGTTGAGAAGATACCAGTGTAGTTTGCTGGATTACCCCAGTAAAACGCGTTGCTCAATCCCTGCCAGTTTGAAATCGCGTATAGCGGTATTAGAGGCACGGTTTTCGCGATTTCTAGCGCAGCCTTCCGCGCGTAGTAATTCGATTGTGGTGAGTTTATCGGATACTCTTGTGCCAAAGAAAGAAGTGCTCTTATATCGGTATAGTTGTAGTTCAGAACACCGTTTACAGCTGACAAGCTCACATTGTAAGGCTCAGCCATGCTGAACACTCCTATTAGGTTGCCCAAACCTGTGGGGTAATAGCCAGGCGGTCCGACTGCAACCGCAACTTGCCAGCCTGTCTTACTAAAAATTAAAGAGTAGTATTGTGTGTTTGAAAGAGTTTGGAAGTTCACGTCAAAACCAGCGCTCTTCCACATCGCGTCAAGTAACGTGGTTGTTGCCACATCCCCAGTTCCAAGTTGAGTCGTCACGATGTTTATGCTCACGGGTGTTCCATTCGGATACAGCCACTTTCCACTACTACTTTGCTTGAATCCGATAGAAGTAAGGAGTGCACGCGTCATGCTAAGGTTATAAGGATAGCTTGGAATTTGAGACACATTAAGACCTATCTGTTCATTTAAAGAAGCGATCAGGTTGTCATAGTACACCGTCATGTTTGCGGCGTAAGGTCCCATCATCTTCTGATTTATTTCGGTCACATTTGTCGCGTAAGCAAGCGCTTCTCTAAACTGCGTGATATTAAACGGATATTCGTTCAAATTAAGAGTTGCCAAGATTTCTCCTCCTGGAACTATATTGTAAAAGCTATGTCCAGGGACGTTTTTGATAAGAGCCGCTGCAACTTCGTAAGCCCCCCATGCCCAGTAAGCGTCAACTTGGCCAGAAAGATAAGCCGCTAAATACGAAGAAGTGGACGAATAAATGTGTACCACAAGTTGCTTCATGTGAGGAGGGCCCAAGTAGTAGTATGGGTTTGCGCTAAACACTATGGGATTTTCACCTGGTGTATAGTTGTAGATCACAAACGGGCCATCGGCCACGATGTTTTGAAAGTTTGTGAAATTATAAAGATTAGCACCAGGTGCGCTTGCGCTAAGCGGCAAGTGGCTGTACACTTGGTAAGGGACGATATAGGAGTTTGTTTCTTCAACCCATAAGTAAACTGCGTTTGGTTCTGGAGCTGTCGTGTTGAACTCTATCGCGGTCGAATTCAAAATTTTGATGTTATTAACTACACTTGAGTAACTGATCGCATTTGTGTGATTATAAAGCCAAAAAGAGTAATAAAGGTCGGAGGCGTTTAACGGAGAGCCGTTGTCCCATTTTAAGTTTGGTTTGAGGTTAAGAACCCACCCAGTGTAGTTTGCGTTGTGACTCCATCCAGCAGCAAGAATTGGGGTCAAAGGAGGGAGCGGAGGGAAGTTGTACGTCGCAAAAGGAAGGTAAAGCGCAGAAGTAAAGTAATAGTTTTCTGATGGAGAAAAGTAATTGAGCGAACTAATTATTGGCGAGGACATAACGACGCCAAGCGAAATTATTGACGGCTGTTGCGCGTTTACTGGAGTGATAAAAACAAAGATGGCGAGAAACGCCAAACTCATGAAGGTGACCAAAGCTTTTTTGCGACTAAAGTGGTATTTTTTGGTCAACTTGTATTAATAAAAAACAACAATAAAATAAACTTTTTCTCGACAATTAACACTTCTCTTTGACAAAAACAAAATATTTGTTCTCAAAATCAAAAATATTGATTAACTCACATTACTTGAAAATAGGGTGAACCTCATTCAATCGTTTTCTCGACAGGGAAGTTGATTCTGCCTAAAACCACTGGGCGTTTAGCACCAGTAGCCGAAGGAACATTTCCCTGATATTTGTTATAAGAGAGATAAGCAAGAACCGCAAAACAAAAACACTCCCAGTATAGGGGGTCGACTCCGAACTCTTTGTGCGTTTTTACACTCGCCCCCGCGCTGTTTCGCTTTAGCAGGTTGAAAAGATAACGATTTAGCGTTCCTCCGCCGCCGACTATTATTTCGTCAATCTTCATGCGATTGCAAAGCAACTTTAGGTGTAAGTCAATCATTTCAAAAGTATAGTGTGTAACGGTGGTCACGATATCCTTTGGACTTAGTTTCAACTTTTGCGCCTCAATCAGAACCTTTCTCAAAAATCTTTTGCCGTAACGCTCCCTTCCAGTCGTTTTAGGGGGTGGTAATCTTGCATAATCATCCATTTCGAATATTTTTTTCAGAAGCTCACGAGAAACATTACCAGAAGACGCGATTTCCCCATCTTGATCAAACTTTTTGGCACCGTGTGTAAGAACGTACACGACTCCGTCTATCAGCATGTTTCCAGGTCCTGTGTCAAAGGCGACAACATCATTAATCTTACAACCTTTAGGTAGAAGAGCGAGATTTGCTATTCCACCAATGTTTAGCACAACTCTTGTTTTGTCCTGAGAGCGATACTTTAAATAGTCAACCAGAGCCACAAGAGGGGCGCCTTGACCGCCAGCGGCCGTGTCCATACTTCTAAAATCTGACACCACGGGCACATTGAGCAAGTAGCACGTTGCTGAAGGGTCTCCAATTTGAAGGGTCACAGAACCACTTTTCTTTGATTCATGGTACACTGTTTGACCGTGAAAACCCACAAGCTCAACTTTTTTTTGAACTTCAGTTTGCATGTTTAATAAACAGTTTGCAACGAATTTGCCGAACTCTTTGTTAATTCGAGCAAAACTTTTTGTGTCAACTTTTGAGCCTTTGGCAAGCCTTAGCAAACTCAAGCGTAAACCTTTGGGAAATATATAAGTTCTTGAAGCTTTTAGCTCTGCTTCAAAAATGGGCCAAACACTTTTGATTTCTGTAAATCCTATACTCAGACCATCAAGAGAAGTTCCTGACATAACTCCAGCAACAAGCATTTTTTATTTAAAAATCTGGTTTACATTTAAGGCTTTTTTCAAATATACTGATTTTCTGAGAAGCTTTCAAAAAACTCGTGGATAAATGGAAACTGGTGATGAAGTGTCAGATTTGTATGCACAAAAGAAAATTTCAATAAAATCTATTTAAAAGATTTTAAAAAGATTCAGATTTGTCTAGTGTCCATTAGCTCATAACTCAGGTTTAAAGCACAAAAAGTTGTATAGCCTAACAATGACGATTTTGCACAAAGAATCAAACAAAACTTTTACACCTTGAAACTTTTTTAAGGCATCGCATGAGTTTTAAAGTAAAACGTTCAGAATATATGGGTTAGCAAGAACATATTGAACTTTATCACTGTTAAGTTGAATAGAATTATTTTGTGATTGCCAAGGCGTACTAAAAACCGAGTTTGTAATAAGTATAGAGAATAATAAAATTTGAACGAATTTAGAGAAGAATCATATTCTCATTTTAACCATTAAGTAAATTCAATGCAATTCGTATTGCGGCTACACTTAGCTACTAAATATGTGTAAGAGGTAGTAATGGTGGAAGATTATATGTAGTTTTTTAAAGAGAAAATTTTGAGCCAATAATTGTAAAAGATATAATAACTCTAAGTAATTATAACAATATATTTTAAACTTTAATGCCAATCTTTTAAAGAAAAATAGAAGTAACAAAAATAATCAACATAAAAAAAATACCGGTCTATTTCTTTATATTAGCAAAACTTTGTGAATTATAGTTGATACATGAAATGGTTTAAGGCTTTGAATAATATGCAACAATATCAAGAAAAATTTAAGAATATCTAGTTAGTTTTATGTGACGTGGTACAACCATTTGAAAGAAAAGCTACAGGATTGGTACGAGAAATTTCTTCCTTCCGAGCTTTTGTCTTAAATCTAATGTTTACCAGTCCTTCATTCATGCTTATCTTTTTGGTCGTTGGTCAAGGTCTTTTTCCTGGAGCATATCTTCCAATTTCGAGCTTATTGGCGATTATACCAGCTATAATCGTAGCTTTTGTTTACGCACAACTTTCGACTGCTTATCCAAGATCTGGTGGTGACTACGTTTTTATCGGAAGGATTTTACATCCATCAATAGGCTTTATGGTTAACTTTGTTTTAACGATAATTAATATATCAGTAATAGGCACAGAAGCCGTTTGGATCACTACAATGGCTCTTGCACCTATGTTCAATTGTTTATCTGCTATCACTGCTAATAATACTCTTTCCGCATTAGCATCTGTTCTTGTAATTCCAATTAATGAATTTTTACTGGGAGCTATATTTGCTATACTTTTACCATTTGCAATTTATTTTGGAACAAACATATCATTCAAATTAAAGACCGCCTTCTTCATTATCTCGCTTATATCGCTTATTACTTATATAATTGCTATGACTTTTATTTCTCGAAAAATATTTATACAAAATTTTGACTCGCTTTCTGAAACTTCTTATATTCAAATAATTAACGATGCAAAAAACGCTGGTGTAAATTTCGGGTATAATTACAAAGACACGTTACTAGGAGTTGTTTACACAATCCTTGCCGTTTGGGGCTTTACTGCTTCAACATACGTAGGAGGAGAAGTTAAAAAACCAGAGAGATCCCAGATTTTGGGAATGACTTTGGCTCCCATTGTATACATACTGTTAATGACGCTTGTTGCATTTGTAACATACAATTCAATGGGACACGAATTTCTTGCTTCTATATCGTATCTTGCACTAAACGGTAATCCAGCTTATAAGTTACCAGTAAGCGTCCCTATTCTACAGTTTTTAGGCGGCTATGCCTCAAAAAACATATTCATTGAATTAATTCTAGGAATAGGATTAGTTTCGACGCTCTTTGGGTATATTTTATCTGCTAGCTTTACTTCCGTAAGAGTGCTTTTTGCATGGAGCTTTGATGCAGTAATTCCTAAAAGATTTGCCAAAGTTCATGAGAAATATCACGTGCCTTATTATTCACTAATAGCTATAATTCTGATTGATCTATTATTTGTATATTTGACAGTTTACACTACAATACCTGCATTCTTTACGTACGTAGTAACTGGATCCTTTCTTGCATTGGTGTTTGTTGGAGCATCAGCTGTAGTCTTTCCAAAAAGACGAAGAAATGTCTTTGACGTTTCACCCTTGCTTGTAAAAAGAAGTGTTAAAGGTGTTCCATTAGTTTCAATACTTGGAGTCTTATCGATTGTGCTTGGCGTTTTGATCGCATACGCTTCTTTACTTCCTTCCATTGTGGGTCCATTAAATCCGACATACGTCTTGGTTATACCAGCACTTTTTATCTTAGGTTTTGTATTCTATTGGATTTCATATTTTATACAAAAACAAAAAGGAATCGCGGTGGAATTATTACAAAAAGAAATACCTCCTGAGTAGTTTATATGAGATTATGCTTAATAATAAGAAATTGAAAAAGAATTTATGGATTTTTTACGCCCACTCGTATTACGAAATCCAAAGTTAATTGAAACAGCAGTTGAGCTTCACCAAAGTGGCCTTGTTCCCCCTAATACTTATATTATAGATTACGACACAGTTTTAGACAATGCCAAAATTATCAAAGAAATTTCCTCTAAGCTTGATATAACTTGCTATTTTATGACAAAGCAGTTTGGAAGAAACCCAGAAATAATTAATGCAATTTTTCAAGCGGGTTTTGATGAAGCAGTTGCGATAGATATAGAAGAAGCTCGGAAATTGTATTCATTAGGAGTAAAATTAGGCCATGTCGGCCATTTAGTTCAAGTACCTAAAGGAGATCTAAACTGGTTAGTAAATGAAGTTAGACCCGCTTTCTTAACTGTATTTTCCATAGAAAAAGCAAAACAAATCAGTGACATAGCAAAATATAACCAAAAAATTTTTCTTAGAATAATAGGGAAAGGTGATTTCTTCTATCCATATCAAGAAGGGGGGTTTCCGGAAGAAAGACTTATAAATACCATAAGAAAAATAAGCCACCTTCCAAGAATAGAAGTTGCTGGAGTCACCAGTTTTCCATGTTTTAGGTTTAATATTTTAACAAAAAAAGAAGAACCATTACCGAATTCATTCACTTTAATTAGAGTAGCTGAAAAACTCAAAAAGTCAGGTTTTGATGAAATTGCTATAAATATGCCAGGCGATTCTAATTCAGAAACTTTAACTCTTATAAAGAAATTAGGTGGAAATCAGGCAGAACCCGGTCATGCCTTTACTGGAACCACTCCTCCGAATGCTTTTCGTAGGTTACCTGAAAAACCCGCCTGTTTATATATTACAGAAATCTCACACATCTTTGAAAGAAAAGCTTACGCTATAGGAGGTGGTACCTTTTTTATTGACAAAGTAATAGAAATAATGGATCCTTTTTACCATGGGTTTTATGCTCATGCATTAGTTGGTTCTTCACCAGATAATATATTCCAAGAAGAATACTTATACTCACCCCCATCACACGGCTACATTGATTACTATATTCCATTATATTATAAAAAAGAGCACCAAAAGTGGGGGATTCTGTAATTTTGTGTTTTAGGCCACAAATTTTTGTGAGTAGAGCAAAAGTGGCTGTAATAAAAGGAATTGGAAAAAGAGGAGGTTACGAAATTCTAGGACTTTTTGATCAGTTAGGGAATAGACTGAAATGGAAAGTTAAGTGACGCTTATGAAGGTCATAATTAGGAAATTTAAGTCTACAGATGCTTATCAAGCCTCAAGAATGATTTTAAAAGCTTTCGAATGGTATCATAAAGGAAATAGGAGCTCATGGTTTTATAGATATTTCTCTGTACGTAATCTAATTAAAAACAGCAAAACGCTTGATATATTGGTTGCCACTACTGATTCTAATCAAATTATAGGGTATATATCTTCAATTAGTTATCCATATAAAGTTGCTTATATACAAACCGTGGCCGTTCATCCTAAGTTCCAGAAAAAAGGAATTGGTCAAAAACTTTTAAATGCGAAGCTTAGAGAGCTTAAACATAAAAAAATTAGAAAAGTTTGGCTTCTTGTTAACAGACAAAATACAGTTGCACTTGCTTTTTATCTGAAGAATGGATTCGTGATAGAGGGTTATCTTAAAGATCACACTGGACTAGGAAGTGATGAAATTCTTATGAGTAAATTTTTATAGTTTAGTAAGATCAATTTTTATTTTGTGAATTCTGAATATTTATTTTAAGCTCAAAGAAGCACTAAAAACGGAAGATTAAGCATTATCTATAGATTGAGAAAATCATCACTTTACTATTATATTGTATAAAACTATGTAAAAAATAAACATTTTTTTGTTGAACTAATGTGGATTAAGCATAATTGAATTTCATTGCTCTCCTTTAGCCCTTAAAAACACGTCTTTTAGAGTCATTTTGTCGCACGCTAAACCCAAGTTTTCGGCGACTTCACTCGCTAAAACCCTTTCTAATACGCTTGACGCAACACCAAAAATCATACGAAGAACCTGCACAAATTTGTCAGGCTCGTCTGGTATGTCAATCCTCTTTACCCCAAAAACTTGCTCTACTTC
>Ga0079041_1000083_pt1 | contig 18597 bp, 4 predicted proteins | sample ECH_Bhost_MetaG_FD_76328 | JGI IMG/M metagenome (GOLD analysis project Ga0079041, IMG submission 76328) | Hot spring microbial mat communities from Yellowstone National Park, Wyoming, USA - ECH_B host_MetaG | ecosystem: Environmental > Aquatic > Thermal springs > Hot (42-90C) > Microbial mats ... | reverse complement strand
CTTTGGCGCCCTAGTGTGACCAAGTTTATCTTTCAATTCCTCATTTTAGGATACCAAATGAAACCCATCGAAATTATGCGAGCCAACTCTCTGATCTTTCAATTCCTCATTTTAGGATACACGGTAAAGACAGACATACCGTTACCTAGAGAAGCTAACTTTCAATTCCTCATTTTAGGATACAAATAAAGGAGTAGAGAAAAGTGGACGAACCCACAAAAACTTTCAATTCCTCATTTTAGGATACAAGAAGGCTTCAGAAGCCCCGTTAAGCACGTATAGCGGATCTTTCAATTCCTCATTTTAGGATACCTGAAGTGGTCTTATTGGGTCTAACATGCACTCATCAAACTTTCAATTCCTCATTTTAGGATACTGGTTGAGTGATATGCCTAAGATTAACTGGTTGTTTATTAACTTTCAATTCCTCATTTTAGGATACGTAGTGTACTCGAAGTCGGGTAAATTTGGGTTATCCTTTCAATTCCTCATTTTAGGATACCAATCAGGAAGGGTAACAGAGAAAAATTCAAAGTTATACCTTTCAATTCCTCATTTTAGGATACGGCGGAATTAGACGCAAATTTGGGTAGTGGTAGCTTTCAATTCCTCATTTTAGGATACCAGCATCCTGATTGGGTGTTTAACGGTCTTTCGGAGGGGTCTTTCAATTCCTCATTTTAGGATACATGTTCTCATAGGTGTTATCACAGCTTCTGAGTTGGTGCCTTTCAATTCCTCATTTTAGGATACTTCTTTGTTGGGTTAAGTGTTGGGTTTGCTGGTGGTTTTCTTTCAATTCCTCATTTTAGGATACCTAGTATTTACATTATTTACACTTTGATGGCTCAAATTAGCTTTCAATTCCTCATTTTAGGATACAATTCATTATGAGCAGTTCAGTCGCCTTCGGCTTCGCTTTCAATTCCTCATTTTAGGATACTTCTCGACGAGTTAGGCAAGGAAGCGCAGACAGAGAATGATCTTTCAATTCCTCATTTTAGGATACCATCAAGGGTACCCTACGTGCAGGAATACATGCACCATACCTTTCAATTCCTCATTTTAGGATACAAGTTCTACAAGTGATACAAGTGAGCAAGCTTCAAGCTTTCAATTCCTCATTTTAGGATACGAGCAAAGTGATTAAGATGAGTGTTAATGAACTAGAAGGCTTTCAATTCCTCATTTTAGGATACACATAGGTTTCTCACCCAGTTGGCGCTGTTAGCCTCCTTTCAATTCCTCATTTTAGGATACCAACTTATCCCAAGTCTCACGAATCCACTTAATCGCTTTCAATTCCTCATTTTAGGATACTAACTTTCCGTATCGATATGACTGACATCGACTTCTTTCAATTCCTCATTTTAGGATACCTTATCTGCTCTTTGGCTTGCTCCACTACCTCCTTGTCTTTCAATTCCTCATTTTAGGATACCCACGCGGCTCCACGAGCGGCGCTCCGCGAGTTTGACTTTCAATTCCTCATTTTAGGATACCTGTTGCGCTCTGATATTCTTTTTGGTATTGCTGTGATGTTCTTTCAATTCCTCATTTTAGGATACCCAATCCTAACAAAGTCAGCCGTAGTAAAGACCACCCTTTCAATTCCTCATTTTAGGATACGTTGGGCGCCTTAGGGGGTGGTCAAGGTCTTTCGGCTTCTTTCAATTCCTCATTTTAGGATACTAGTTCTGGATAACGTGGATAAGGTTCAGCAGATACTTTCAATTCCTCATTTTAGGATACTTATGAATAAGGTGCAGCAGCAGTTCGTCTCCGTGCTCTTTCAATTCCTCATTTTAGGATACAGAAGTACACCCTGATTGTGTGGATTGAGGTACGCATCTTTCAATTCCTCATTTTAGGATACCAGGAGAGGCGGCGCCTCTTGGATGAGTGGAACAGGGGGACTTTCAATTCCTCATTTTAGGATACTTACACCTACATTATTGCAGAAAATACTAAAGAACTACTTCTTTCAATTCCTCATTTTAGGATACCGGGGTGGAGCTCTAGTGATTCAGGGGTCAGTTGTTGTTAACTTTCAATTCCTCATTTTAGGATACCCTTCCTCTTCGCGCGGTTCTCTAAGAAGGCTATTCTTTCAATTCCTCATTTTAGGATACGCGGAGTCGCTACAAGTAGCGCGGGAGGCGATGACTTTCAATTCCTCATTTTAGGATACTTAAATGCACTTAATGTGTTGAAGGCACCCACAACTTTGGTTCTTTCAATTCCTCATTTTAGGATACAAAAATCACCATTAGTTTTATCCCTAAGTTTATCACTTTCAATTCCTCATTTTAGGATACTAATAAGGTTGTGAAGAAGCCATCGATTTTGGGTTATGACTTTCAATTCCTCATTTTAGGATACCCGCTAGACCATAAGCACCAATTATGCTCACAATAGCAACTTTCAATTCCTCATTTTAGGATACCCAACCTGCCCAGCAGACTGAAAAACAACATTAATCCTTTCAATTCCTCATTTTAGGATACCTCTCCCACTACAACGATTGGGACGTTCGCTACACCTTTCAATTCCTCATTTTAGGATACTGGGAACGCGGTGGCGACCCGTGTGCTCGAGGGCGCGCTTTCAATTCCTCATTTTAGGATACGTGGTAGTGGTGGGAGCCAAGTCATCATCGCTGTCTTTCAATTCCTCATTTTAGGATACCCGCAACCGACGCCGTAGGCACAGAATCACCCGTGCTAGCCCTTTCAATTCCTCATTTTAGGATACATCTATAGGGCGCTTGATGGGAATTGGAGTAACGCTAACTTTCAATTCCTCATTTTAGGATACCGACTTCGAGGAGTTGCGGAAAATAAACGTAAACTTTCAATTCCTCATTTTAGGATACCCACCGCCAGAAAAATGTACAGGGAAGGAGTTGAGAGACTTTCAATTCCTCATTTTAGGATACCATAGTGTCTTTGGCTCACAGCTTTCTTATGGTTTGCACTTTCAATTCCTCATTTTAGGATACATTTCCATGTTTTTGCACCTTTTTTATTGCCTTTTCAAAACTTTCAATTCCTCATTTTAGGATACCGCGCATGCACGCTTTGGCGAAGCGTGGGAAGAGAACTTTCAATTCCTCATTTTAGGATACGTGGGAGCACCACGCAGGTCACGTTCCAAGTGATACTCTTTCAATTCCTCATTTTAGGATACCAGTGTACTCAATCTCCAAGTTAGTACCAGTTATTAGCTTTCAATTCCTCATTTTAGGATACAACACAACTTACACATCCAAAACACCTAGAGCTGATAATACCCTTTCAATTCCTCATTTTAGGATACTGGAAACGCTAAAACAGACGGCTCACTCGGAGAAGGCTGCTTTCAATTCCTCATTTTAGGATACGCTGTGAACAGCCAAAACCATATTCGTGCGCACCGTCTCTTTCAATTCCTCATTTTAGGATACTCTACTGATCAGATTATTATTGTTCCGCCGGGTTCTTTCAATTCCTCATTTTAGGATACCTAGGTGTCCTTGAGTTGCGAAAGGTGTTGCTGTAATCGTCTTTCAATTCCTCATTTTAGGATACTTTTCATCCTGAGATTTTGGAAGAAGAAAAGAAGTTAGCCTTTCAATTCCTCATTTTAGGATACGATTTGATGTGTTGCCTAACATTGTTTTCTATTTAACTATCTTTCAATTCCTCATTTTAGGATACCCGATTGAGAACGATTTAATTTTAGTGAGGTGAGCAAAACTTTCAATTCCTCATTTTAGGATACGTAGCGATAGCTTTTTAAAAGTCTTTCACCTCTTTTTTTCTTTCAATTCCTCATTTTAGGATACATGCAGAAACTTAACGACTTACTAGCTGAAATTTTTTATCTTTCAATTCCTCATTTTAGGATACAGAAGCAGAAACAAGGAGCTAAACCAATAATGATTAACACCTTTCAATTCCTCATTTTAGGATACCAAATTAGGGAAAGAGGTGGTGTTCCATATTACCGTCCAAACTTTCAATTCCTCATTTTAGGATACTTATCCGTTGCTTTCTGAACACCTGCACCTAAACCACCACTTTCAATTCCTCATTTTAGGATACTAGGGGAAAGAGCGTTACACCATAAAAAATCTATCAATTTTCTTTCAATTCCTCATTTTAGGATACTTCAACTGGAGTTGAAAGTGGTGTCAATGGATTCATAAACTTTCAATTCCTCATTTTAGGATACAAAGGGTAAAGCAAGCGGTCGAAAGAATGAGAGCGGAAGCTTTCAATTCCTCATTTTAGGATACGAGTGGTGGCTCCGCTACACAGGTGCAGGTAACGAAATATCTTTCAATTCCTCATTTTAGGATACGAGCATTTAACCACTATAGAGCAAGCTCAGGGTTATACTCTTTCAATTCCTCATTTTAGGATACGCTGAGTTGGGTAAAAAAGTTGTACAGGGATTTAACTTTCAATTCCTCATTTTAGGATACACGCGAAGCCTCTAGCGGGAGCCGCGCCCCTTATCTACTTTCAATTCCTCATTTTAGGATACGCCCCAGTATATGGGAAAAGGTTTAAGGATTTCCTTCTTTCAATTCCTCATTTTAGGATACTTGGGTTTGGGTGGGTGCCGCGGGGGTTGAGCCGGGAAGCCTTTCAATTCCTCATTTTAGGATACAAAGCCGGGATTCTCTTTTCCCTTCTCTTTGCGTCTTTCAATTCCTCATTTTAGGATACACACAGGTTTCGACAAGTGTATCGTGATGAATTATGGTCTTTCAATTCCTCATTTTAGGATACATTTATCGCATTTACAAGATATGATACTCCATTAGCTTTCAATTCCTCATTTTAGGATACTTGATATACATAAATGCGTAGACCATCATCATAAACACTTTCAATTCCTCATTTTAGGATACACTACTCCTGATGTCATCTTCAATCAGGTTCTTGGCATCATCTTTCAATTCCTCATTTTAGGATACAATAAAGTCAAAGAGGAAAGGGAAGCAGAAATAAACTTTCAATTCCTCATTTTAGGATACACCAACTGGGTTTCATTAAGGTCGTGGCTCACATCTCTTTCAATTCCTCATTTTAGGATACAGTGTTTTACCCGACATGTACCTCCCCAGTATGTTGACTTTCAATTCCTCATTTTAGGATACATGGTCTCAACACCTTCCTGAGTATCGGCTCATCTATCCCTTTCAATTCCTCATTTTAGGATACCCCAGAGGGATGACATACATATCCGCCTCAATGGTGTGGTCTTTCAATTCCTCATTTTAGGATACAGGTTTCCAGTCAGGTTATACATGGATTACCCAAGCTTTCAATTCCTCATTTTAGGATACCGTTTATAGAAGGCAATAGGGAGAAGGATGTGGAGAACATCTTTCAATTCCTCATTTTAGGATACTCGCAGCCAATCAGGAGAACAAGCTGATAGATGCGATTCCTTTCAATTCCTCGTTTTAGGATACTTGTTTCGATGCTTCCCGGCGTGGGAAGGGAGAAAGCTACTTTCAATTCCTCATTTTAGGATACTTGGACATTCGACCATAATGGGTCGTTTACTTTACTCTTATCTTTCAATTCCTCATTTTAGGATACCCTCAAGCGCGGAGAAGAACTGCGCCAGCACAGGACTTGCTTTCAATTCCTCATTTTAGGATACGTATTGTTGGGTGCGCTTCAGGGGGGAGCACCTCGGCTTTCAATTCCTCATTTTAGGATACACTGGTTGATTGGTCCCATGTGTATGTGGAGGGTGACTTTCAATTCCTCATTTTAGGATACAAGTGCTGGTGGGAGCGCTATTAACACTTTAAGTAACTTTCAATTCCTCATTTTAGGATACATATGATATCAATAGTCATTGACCCCTTGTTGATACCTATCCTAATCACTTTCAATTCCTCATTTTAGGATACCCACAGTCCTAAAACCTCGCCTATGATACCCACAAGCTTTCAATTCCTCATTTTAGGATACGGAGCTGGGTTAATATGATTACTATTGTCGTAGACCCATTACCTTTCAATTCCTCATTTTAGGATACTAGCCACACCGATGTCGTTAAGGGTTTGGGTTTTGTTTGCCTTTCAATTCCTCATTTTAGGATACAATAGCGCTCCCACCAGCACTTAACACCCGGCTGAATCTTTCAATTCCTCATTTTAGGATACCGCCCTACGCGAACAAGAAGCCCTGCGGCTAGGCGACTTTCAATTCCTCATTTTAGGATACTAATAGAGGTTTTAAGGCGATATTAAGGGTGCGTGAAAAACTTTCAATTCCTCATTTTAGGATACTTGAAGTCGCCGTCGGGTGTCATGATCAGCATGTCTTTCAATTCCTCATTTTAGGATACAAACTGCTCAAACTGACTGGGAGGCGACTTGGACTTTCAATTCCTCATTTTAGGATACCGCGGCGCATCTCGAGGTGGACGCTGTGACACGGAAGCCTTTCAATTCCTCATTTTAGGATACACATGTTGAGTGTGGTGGCTCCCGCGGGTGGTATAATCTTTCAATTCCTCATTTTAGGATACTTTTCCCGCGTCCCTCAGTGTAGAAGCCTACTGTAATACGCTTTCAATTCCTCATTTTAGGATACACGCATTAGTTCACGCACGCGCTCAAGCGCTACTCTTTCAATTCCTCATTTTAGGATACTAGTGATAATGGTGGGTGAGATTCACCCCGAAGCGGAACACTTTCAATTCCTCATTTTAGGATACAGGATACCACTTTTACGAGTGGTATAGTGTTGGGGTACACACTCTTTCAATTCCTCATTTTAGGATACCGAGCGTGATTATGGCAAGCGGATAGCCCGTAAGTGGACTTTCAATTCCTCATTTTAGGATACGTGCGATTGTAAGTGTGAGCGTGATATTATTGTAACTATACTTTCAATTCCTCATTTTAGGATACGTGAAGCAAGTGATATACACGTATTATAAGACGGGTTTAATCTTTCAATTCCTCATTTTAGGATACAGACTTCCAAGTGCACAGAAGCCTGTGGCAAACAATCTTTCAATTCCTCATTTTAGGATACGTGTTCCAAGTGTTACAACACCTAGATACTTCTGAATACTTTCAATTCCTCATTTTAGGATACGTCTAAAAACGATGAGGAGTTAGGGTTAGATAGGCGGTCTTTCAATTCCTCATTTTAGGATACATTCAGAGAACTAGCACAGAACGAGGAAGCCATGCGACTTTCAATTCCTCATTTTAGGATACCTGCCTCAATCTCTGCAGCTGTGGGGTGCTCTTTGGGCACTGCTTTCAATTCCTCATTTTAGGATACGTCTATGAGCTGTGTTAGTGTGTTTACCGCGTCACCTACTTTCAATTCCTCATTTTAGGATACCGGTACCTGTTAGTGTGATTGACCCAGCACTTCCATTAGCATCTTTCAATTCCTCATTTTAGGATACAGAGGTTGTGGCTGTACCCGACGTCCCACTGCTCCTTTCAATTCCTCATTTTAGGATACCTGACAACGACCTACATAAGCCTACATACACCAACCACCACTTTCAATTCCTCATTTTAGGATACGTACGACGCCGTTACCGATTAAATTATACCTCTGTGTATCCTTTCAATTCCTCATTTTAGGATACACGATGATATAAAGAGGGTTATAATGATGAGTCTGAAGGCCTTTCAATTCCTCATTTTAGGATACGGTTCGCTTCCCCCATCTTCGTTACACACTGAATCCCTTTCAATTCCTCATTTTAGGATACAACCCAAGGATATCGCCTACGAACACGAGTCAACAACTTTCAATTCCTCATTTTAGGATACATGTATTATTTTGTGGTGTTCGGTTCATCCCTATTACTTTCAATTCCTCATTTTAGGATACAAATACTACGACCAATTTCAAGTGCAGTTTCCTCTTTCAATTCCTCATTTTAGGATACCTAGCCAAAAGGCTAGCCTACTTGGGTTTAGGGAATTACACCTTTCAATTCCTCATTTTAGGATACTGTGGTATGCAGGGGGTAGGCGGAAATCAATCGGCTTTCAATTCCTCATTTTAGGATACTTATATCGTGGGGGTCATCGACTTCTCTAATTATACTTTCAATTCCTCATTTTAGGATACAATTGTCAGTGTAAGCGTGATATTGTTATATGCGTATGACTTTCAATTCCTCATTTTAGGATACTTGGGTTATGAACCTTGACGCTAATGGTGAAGCAACACACTTTCAATTCCTCATTTTAGGATACGGGGTATCAAAGTGATACTATTAGCGTTAAAACTAATCTTTCAATTCCTCATTTTAGGATACTGGTAGATACGTTACAGAGTACTTTTGTTTGCACACTCTTTCAATTCCTCATTTTAGGATACTGAAACACTACTTAAACTGTTAACAGCTACTGCTAGTAAGTCTTTCAATTCCTCATTTTAGGATACGGAAAGGCGTAATAGCGGGTCGATAAGGCTGAACTCTTTCAATTCCTCATTTTAGGATACAATCTAGCGTGGAACCCATCCACCTACACGCTGACTTCTTTCAATTCCTCATTTTAGGATACTACAGCAGATCATCCAGAACTTTGTACCCGAAACAATACCTTTCAATTTCTCATTTTAGGATACAGGCGCCACAGAGAACACTATAGGCTGGGTAACCGTCGCGGCTTTCAATTCCTCATTTTAGGATACAATCATGCCAACACTAGCAATATTGATTGATGAAAGTCTTTCAATTCCTCATTTTAGGATACCCCCAACGCCTCGGCTGGGGGCTCCACATCTGTTTCTTTCAATTCCTCATTTTAGGATACAAGGTGAATACCTTGAGAAGCGCGCCGAAGCCCACCGAGTCTTTCAATTCCTCATTTTAGGATACGAGAGTTTCACCGCGACCACATCAGCCTCCGCCACCACCTTTCAATTCCTCATTTTAGGATACGAGGATATAGAGGCGCTGGCAGTCGTACCCCCTCGCTTTCAATTCCTCATTTTAGGATACCTAATGCTACTGTAATAGAAGATGATATAGTGCGTTATTGCTTTCAATTCCTCATTTTAGGATACTGGACTCCAATCTGGTGTCGTTGTTCCAGATGTATTAGTCTTTCAATTCCTCATTTTAGGATACAGTCTTAACACAGCTAAGACATGTAAACAACGATTCTACTTTCAATTCCTCATTTTAGGATACGGTGTACTGCACACTAACAGTGAAGTTGCCGTTAGCTTTCAATTCCTCATTTTAGGATACGCCCCTGGCCATAATGAGGATGGCGCTCGAACTACTGACTTTCAATTCCTCATTTTAGGATACAAAGCACAGCAAGAATGGATTCTTAAAACCGCGTCTTTCTTTCAATTCCTCATTTTAGGATACACAACTGTGCCTGTTTGCCAATCCCATTTTTCACTTAAACCTTTCAATTCCTCATTTTAGGATACATAGCCTTCACTTGGAGAAAGAGCGTTACTCCACACTTTCAATTCCTCATTTTAGGATACCGCCGCGGATTCAGGGTGGCGGTGGCGGCGGGGCGCTTTCAATTCCTCATTTTAGGATACCACCAACTAGGAAACGGTATAGAGCGTATACACCTCTTTCAATTCCTCATTTTAGGATACACTGCTACAGCTTCAAATATTAAGACTGATGCTAACCTTTCAATTCCTCATTTTAGGATACCATTTGTTACAGTGGAGAGGAGAGACGTACCGAATGACTCTTTCAATTCCTCATTTTAGGATACACGACGCTTAGCATAATAAAATGCTAACCACACAGCGACTTTCAATTCCTCATTTTAGGATACTGTTCAACATGATTAAACCTATCTAGAAGAGACCATTCCTTTCAATTCCTCATTTTAGGATACACAGCGTGGTGCCCGCATATGTAAACTGCAAATTAACCGCTTTCAATTCCTCATTTTAGGATACAAGGTACCAGACTTCATGTTCGCACAGTTGGACGTGGTCTTTCAATTCCTCATTTTAGGATACAGTTGTAGCACATCACCCGATAAACAAGCCAACTCGATTACTTTCAATTCCTCATTTTAGGATACAGGTGTTTGCGGTCATGTTATGACCATATCAGTATATTCTTTCAATTCCTCATTTTAGGATACAAGCGTGAGATTAGGAGGAAACTAGATAAAGGCTTAGATGTCTTTCAATTCCTCATTTTAGGATACAGATTACGCTTGTGACAAGTACGAGACTACTACTGCTTACTTTCAATTCCTCATTTTAGGATACTGGTAAACAGTTCCACAGGAAGGACAAGTAACGGTGCGTGTCTTTCAATTCCTCATTTTAGGATACCCGCACCACGAGGAGGTGACACCTATTGCGGGGCGTAAAACTTTCAATTCCTCATTTTAGGATACACTACTTCGGGTACGTATGATTGCACTGCACACTACTTTCTTTCAATTCCTCATTTTAGGATACAACAGAAGACGTGCCGACAAGTGTTGAGCCGTTGTTAAGGTCTTTCAATTCCTCATTTTAGGATACCGACTTGTCGACGGTGTCGGTAACTGCACTTACGACTTTCAATTCCTCATTTTAGGATACACGTGCTACTTATGCCTGAGGGTACCGACGCACAGACGTCTTTCAATTCCTCATTTTAGGATACAGAGCTATGCTCGAAGATGGGAGCTTGTGGATGAACTTGCTTTCAATTCCTCATTTTAGGATACATGCACGTGCATACCTGTTAACGGCGTATTCGGCATACAACTTTCAATTCCTCATTTTAGGATACAAAGTATCAAAAGAAGGAGGAGGAGGAAAAGAAAAACTTTCAATTCCTCATTTTAGGATACTTAACGGTTATATCTAATACATCACATACATTACTACCTGCTTTCAATTCCTCATTTTAGGATACTTTTCTTTGATGTTGCGAATTTTCTTAGCGTTGAAGGCTTTCAATTCCTCATTTTAGGATACTCGCCTTACTTGGCGAGGTTCACGGATGGGAGTCTCTTTCAATTCCTCATTTTAGGATACTTATTTACGGTGGTTGAAATGGAAACCCCAACTAAGGGTCTTTCAATTCCTCATTTTAGGATACGATGTATCTGAACACGGTAGAGTAGGTGTGTGAACCTTTCAATTCCTCATTTTAGGATACCCGACGTCTTCCAGTCCAGGTCGATCCTAACACGTCTCTCTTTCAATTCCTCATTTTAGGATACAAGGCTTTTGGTGTTGAACCAATATATAGAAAGATCTTTCAATTCCTCATTTTAGGATACAACTCCTGGAGACTCTTGGTAAAGCTATCGACGAAGTTATTCTTTCAATTCCTCATTTTAGGATACCGTGTCACAAGTTTTCAGGAACATTTATTACGTCGACTTTCAATTCCTCATTTTAGGATACCAGGCGCTTGCGCTCGAAGGCTTCACGGCTGACCTCGCTGCTTTCAATTCCTCATTTTAGGATACCGAAGTCGAAGGGAAGTTCACCGCTCACGATTAGGTCTTTCAATTCCTCATTTTAGGATACGCTTGGCATATACCCAGCCCCCCCTAGACCCATGCAACTTTCAATTCCTCATTTTAGGATACCTGGTCGAGACTGGTTTAGCTAGCCACGACTTTTTAACACTTTCAATTCCTCATTTTAGGATACAACCCCCCTTAGCCAAACCTTGCAAAAGCGGTCTAACAAACTTTCAATTCCTCATTTTAGGATACTAGACGGTCTAGACGGCGCTAATCTTCCCTTTTTTCTATCTCTTTCAATTCCTCATTTTAGGATACATAAGCGCTACACGGAGGGTTGAGCCTGTGCCTGTTACAGCCTTTCAATTCCTCATTTTAGGATACACAACGCAGTTCACGCTCCTCACGGCGTTCGCAGACTACGCTTTCAATTCCTCATTTTAGGATACTGGGAAGATGCTCAGCACCGAATAAATCCGAAAGACCCCCTTTCAATTCCTCATTTTAGGATACTACTGATTAGCTCATGCTTGCAAGCCGTGCACCCAATCCCTTTCAATTCCTCATTTTAGGATACAGCCGGCGAAGGCTACGAAGCGCTCAAACAGTGGGTCTTTCAATTCCTCATTTTAGGATACTACCACACCGCCCGCGTCTCTGTGCTTAACTCTGTGCTTTCAATTCCTCATTTTAGGATACCATAATAAGCGTCGATTCTTGTCGCTGCGGCATTCAGTGCTTTCAATTCCTCATTTTAGGATACCAGCGGGGTCGAAGCCCTCCATCGCCAGCTGCTTCGTACTTTCAATTCCTCATTTTAGGATACACCACTTTTTCGGGAATTTTGTCGACCGAAAACAACTCTTTCAATTCCTCATTTTAGGATACCTATTTGATTTTATAGCTAAAAAACCATCATCATCCACTTTCAATTCCTCATTTTAGGATACCGCACGCGTGCTCTTTGGTGGTGGTGGTGCAGCTGCTTTCAATTCCTCATTTTAGGATACGAGCCGCTTCCTGTGACCGCTGCAACATCAGCTTTTAACTTTCAATTCCTCATTTTAGGATACATGGTATTCCCGATGCGGATGCCCCTAGTCTTTACTTTCAATTCCTCATTTTAGGATACCGGTAGTGGTATCCCTTGTTTGTCTCATAAAAACGTAATTGACTTTCAATTCCTCATTTTAGGATACCCTAGCGTACTTGGATATGAGAATGCATGGGGGTCTATCTTTCAATTCCTCATTTTAGGATACCAAGTCGAGACAGGCGGGTGTGAATGCAAGCAGCGACTTTCAATTCCTCATTTTAGGATACCAGGGGATGATGCGCAACCACCACGTCTCGAAGAGTCTCTCCTTTCAATTCCTCATTTTAGGATACAAGAAGTTAGACCGAGAGCGTATCGAGGAGGTGTGGGTCTTTCAATTCCTCATTTTAGGATACCGCTAACGGTAAACCCACAAAGCTGCACGTAATAGACTTCTTTCAATTCCTCATTTTAGGATACGTGGATAGTAAATGAGTTATAATAATGATGATGAGTTTAACTTTCAATTCCTCATTTTAGGATACGTGGATAGTAAATGAGTTATAATAATGATGATGAGTTTAACTTTCAATTCCTCATTTTAGGATACCCGATATCTTGGGCAGCTGGCTAACTATGGTGTGCCTTTCAATTCCTCATTTTAGGATACAGCAGCATACGATAGGTGCGGTTAGGGTTAAACCGATCTTTCAATTCCTCATTTTAGGATACAGCGCGCTATAAACAGTAGACCACCCCATATCCCTCTTTCAATTCCTCATTTTAGGATACGTAACGTATCTACCAAGACACGTTTCCATGAAGCATAAAACTTTCAATTCCTCATTTTAGGATACGCGAGCTTCTCAGCTTCCTCCCGCGACTCGAAGTTGCCTTTCAATTCCTCATTTTAGGATACATATTCGCCGTCTATAGCCCGATTTACTTCTGAAAAATTCTTTCAATTCCTCATTTTAGGATACTTTACTCCGAGCAAGACAGGTAGAGTATTAATAATACTTTCAATTCCTCATTTTAGGATACTACTGGTGCTGGTAGCCATGGGTGTCATAGATGCTACTTTCAATTCCTCATTTTAGGATACTCACCGAACCCATAGAGCGCGTCTATGATCGCTGGAACCCTTTCAATTCCTCATTTTAGGATACCTAGGAGGAGGGGGCCGAGCTCGAAGCCGAATGCTTTCAATTCCTCATTTTAGGATACACAGCTTTGAGTAGCTCCTCCACTGTGACCCCATGTCTTTCAATTCCTCATTTTAGGATACTAGTGTAATAACAACGATTTTTGCAACACTTGTGTCAACTTTCAATTCCTCATTTTAGGATACACCAAGTAATTTTTAGTCATAGAGAGAGAGAGATAGAGCTTTCAATTCCTCATTTTAGGATACTTGCAGCGTAACCCGCAAGTCCCCCGGCTTTATAGCTACTTTCAATTCCTCATTTTAGGATACGGGCTACACCACACAAAGACACCTACTGGTGGATTCTTTCAATTCCTCATTTTAGGATACAGGTACGAATTAGCAAGGGTGATGTCTCAATGAACACCACTTTCAATTCCTCATTTTAGGATACCGATTGAACGGTTAAACGCAAACGGAATAATTCTTTGGCTTTCAATTCCTCATTTTAGGATACGGTAGCGATAGAGATATAACACTCAAACGTAATTAAAAGCGCTTTCAATTCCTCATTTTAGGATACGAGTGTGCTCATCACCATGACCCCGTGCTTCGTGCGAAAGCTTTCAATTCCTCATTTTAGGATACTTATTTCGACGTTTTTCCTGTTAATACCATCCGCCCTTTCAATTCCTCATTTTAGGATACGATTAAGGGTTGGAATAAAATATCGACCGCTATGCGTACTTTCAATTCCTCATTTTAGGATACCTTACTACCTATCTTAATTGGAACCTGACTGGTAGTCTTTCAATTCCTCATTTTAGGATACCCACTGTTGCCAAGATTTTGAATATGCTCAACCGTGACTTCTTTCAATTCCTCATTTTAGGATACATACAGTGGTGTTGGGGTCTATGGGTGGCTCCATGTTATCCTTTCAATTCCTCATTTTAGGATACGTCGAGCTTTGACGGGGTTTTGGTTCTAGTATTGCACTTTCAATTCCTCATTTTAGGATACTAATAGGCGTATGCGGGGCACCCGTAGTTCCCACTATAACTTTCAATTCCTCATTTTAGGATACTTTTCATTTTCCGCGTCAATTACGTTTTCGGTGTTAAACTTTCAATTCCTCATTTTAGGATACCGGCGATATCGATGTTTGCGCGCTTTCGAGCTTCGATGCTTTCAATTCCTCATTTTAGGATACCAGTGTTAGACGCCGTGTTCCCCGTGAACTGCAATAGAGTAGCTTTCAATTCCTCATTTTAGGATACAGTCGTTCACGGCAAAAGGATAGCTCAACGTTTAGCTACTTTCAATTCCTCATTTTAGGATACACTTTTAAGGATAGAAGAGTAGGAAGTTTTACCAAGCTTTCAATTCCTCATTTTAGGATACTAGGTGCAGAATAGCGGTTAGGCGAAAAACACCACTAAACTTTCAATTCCTCATTTTAGGATACAAGGAGAAAAAGAAGTTAGTAGCTGATAAAATAAACTTTCAATTCCTCATTTTAGGATACGGTAGAAGAAGAGAAAAAGAAAGAAGAGCCAAAAAAAGCTTTCAATTCCTCATTTTAGGATACCACCAGTTTGTAAGCACCTTGTAGAGTATAAATCTTTCAATTCCTCATTTTAGGATACGTATGGTTATTACTTCGGTGATGATAAAGAGGCTAATCACTTTCAATTCCTCATTTTAGGATACCGCAGTTTAAGGGGTATGCGCGGGTATCCGAATTACACTTTCAATTCCTCATTTTAGGATACCCGATAGAGACCGAAGTGAAGGATGGAAAGGAAGTGAAGAACTTTCAATTCCTCATTTTAGGATACTCTAAGTGGAGCGGGATTAATATGATTAACATATCAATCTTTCAATTCCTCATTTTAGGATACCAGATAAGAGAGCGTGGGGGGGTACCATACTTTAGACCCAACTTTCAATTCCTCATTTTAGGATACAAGTCTGAAAGAACATTATTTTTTGTTGGCTCGTGGTGACTTTCAATTCCTCATTTTAGGATACCCAATTAGTGGAGTCGTTAATTCTATTTTCTTGTTCTCTTTCAATTCCTCATTTTAGGATACTTTTCCGCTTGACACAAGTGGTAATGTTAAAGTAAATATCTTTCAATTCCTCATTTTAGGATACTCGCTTTGAATATCAACTTTTAAGTTGCCACTAGAGTCGCTTTCAATTCCTCATTTTAGGATACGAATTCCAATGTTTCTGAACCTTTTTATGTGCATCACTTCTTTCAATTCCTCATTTTAGGATACTTGCTATTATTTGACGGATTTCCATTTTAATGCACCATTCTTTCAATTCCTCATTTTAGGATACATGTGATAAAAGCGTCGCTGAAAGTCGTTTCGTGGTTTACTTTCAATTCCTCATTTTAGGATACCTGAAAGTCGTTTCGTGGTTTATGAAGTCATACCCACTTTCAATTCCTCATTTTAGGATACCGGCGTTACCAAGTGTCTTTGCCTACAACCGAAAATAAGGGGCTTTCAATTCCTCATTTTAGGATACAGAGAATGTTCATGATTGACGGGGTGGAACTGTAAAACTTTCAATTCCTCATTTTAGGATACTCAGAAGTTCTCCAGTTACTAATGTCAAAATTTTTACTTTCAATTCCTCATTTTAGGATACCAATACTTACGTTGCTAATCCCTTGTTCGTAGCTTCTTTCAATTCCTCATTTTAGGATACACGTTACAAAGACTTTGAGAAAAGGCGATGAAATACCTACTTTCAATTCCTCATTTTAGGATACAGTCAACAACAACACCAAAGAGCTTTATAACCCACTTTCAATTCCTCATTTTAGGATACGTGTCTCGTCTTCGCTCATACTTCATTCACCACTATCGTCTTTCAATTCCTCATTTTAGGATACGCGGGCAATAACGAAGACACAATCCAAAGGGCATTCAGTCCTTTCAATTCCTCATTTTAGGATACATTTTCTTGTTCTTGTCAAAAGATTGGGATGATGACTTTCAATTCCTCATTTTAGGATACCCCCGTAAAAGTAGGCTTAGGGATAGGGAATGGTAGCTTTCAATTCCTCATTTTAGGATACCGTAAGTGGTTAGAGAATCTTAACATGGAGAGTAATGCGTCTTTCAATTCCTCATTTTAGGATACATGGTTTTAGACGCAAATTTGGGTGTGGATATCGGGGAGCCAACCGAAAACTTTCAATTCCTCATTTTAGGATACTGAAGAGATTGAATCGCTTGTTCGTGATTGGGTGGACTTTCAATTCCTCATTTTAGGATACCGACGGGCGTCTTAGGCGCCTAAACGATGGGCGCTTAAATCTTTCAATTCCTCATTTTAGGATACGTTAGGATGGTTGTTTGGTACTAAGACAATCAAGCATCTTTCAATTCCTCATTTTAGGATACAGCATGTGGGTAATAGCAAGTTCGGGAAGGCGGTATTATGCTTTCAATTCCTCATTTTAGGATACACCACAAAACAAGAAGAGAAAAAGGAAGAGAAAAGGGACTTTCAATTCCTCATTTTAGGATACCATTGATAGAGAGACCCGTGCTTACAATAGTGTTCACCGTCTTTCAATTCCTCATTTTAGGATACAGCACTAGTTATATCCTAAGTGATGAAGAGGGTATTATGGACTTTCAATTCCTCATTTTAGGATACGCGATACCTATCAACCGCAAAGCGCCTTGTGGAAACTTTCAATTCCTCATTTTAGGATACTCATGTCTCAATCACCTTTTTCGGGTATAATTATAACCCTCTTTCAATTCCTCATTTTAGGATACCGGATAATCCTGTTTGATGACTCAACAACTGAGGTGTGTATCTTTCAATTCCTCATTTTAGGATACTCCAAGATGTGGGTACCAGTGGTACTATAGAGGTCAACTTTCAATTCCTCATTTTAGGATACATGGTATAGAGTTATGGCGTCCAGATGTTTCGGAAGAACTCTTTCAATTCCTCATTTTAGGATACCAAACTTCGAACCCGAACCCGAATCAGTAGAAGACATCACCTTTCAATTCCTCATTTTAGGATACACGACCCCGGCGCACCCATACTCAAGCTGTGGCCTACTTTCAATTCCTCATTTTAGGATACAAACTTTGGCGGAGGCGGTCGATTTGCCACTCTACCGCTCTTTCAATTCCTCATTTTAGGATACTTCATACTCAAACTTGGTGGTGGTGGGGGTTCAGCTTTCAATTCCTCATTTTAGGATACCGATACCGCAATCGAATCAATGAAGGTGTATGAGCAAAACTTCTTTCAATTCCTCATTTTAGGATACAACACTTCCGCAACGGTTGGCTTGGTGGTGTTCTATTACTTTCAATTCCTCATTTTAGGATACCATACAAAATGTTATTGTCGTTAATCACCAGTTTCATTTTCTTTCAATTCCTCATTTTAGGATACCGCTATCTTTCGTTCAATACAAACTGGAGAAATGACCTTTCAATTCCTCATTTTAGGATACTAAAAGGTGCGGTATAGCGATTGTTAGAAAAACAACTTTCAATTCCTCATTTTAGGATACAAAAAATTGTTGGTGTAGTGCTTATAGGAATAGCGGTTTACTTTCAATTCCTCATTTTAGGATACTTGAGATATGGTTACAGGACACGCTTTCGGGATATATTCTTTCAATTCCTCATTTTAGGATACTCCACCAGCTAGACGTCCACCAGTAAAAGTATATCATCCGCCTTTCAATTCCTCATTTTAGGATACTAGGGGTAATTGAACATGGTGCATCAAACGTTGAAAGAGGCTTTCAATTCCTCATTTTAGGATACCAAAGCTCTGATTAGTCCCTTAGTAGGTAAATATTTAGCAACTTTCAATTCCTCATTTTAGGATACAGCCTACCACAGCCTAGTGGTCTAGTTGAGCCTTATCTTTCAATTCCTCATTTTAGGATAC
>Ga0079041_1000079_pt1 | contig 19096 bp, 19 predicted proteins | sample ECH_Bhost_MetaG_FD_76328 | JGI IMG/M metagenome (GOLD analysis project Ga0079041, IMG submission 76328) | Hot spring microbial mat communities from Yellowstone National Park, Wyoming, USA - ECH_B host_MetaG | ecosystem: Environmental > Aquatic > Thermal springs > Hot (42-90C) > Microbial mats ... | reverse complement strand
TTGGGCGTCTTCAAGGTATACAAAGCCTCTTTTCTTAGTACTTGGGTATACGTTCATAGCTTCTAATGCTTGTGTCACAAACCACTCTTGGTAATCTATAGGGGTTGCGAGAAAAGTTCCCCCCATTATAATTAATTCCACTTTACTTGGTATATGGCCGTTAGCCTCGTATTGTTTTAACCTAGAATGGACTTGATAAAAGGGATCGTAGTTGTTCTCTATAGCCCTCATCAAAGTAGGCTCATTGCCGTAATAACTTTGAGGAGTATTGTACTCAACACCGCCCGGACAGAAGATACATTTACCGTGAGGGCATCTGTGAGGGTGGGTCATAATGGAGACGATCGTCACTCCCGAAAGCATCCTGACGGGCTTTTTGATCAACATATTTCTCAATTTAAATTTTAACCTAATAACACTACTCACAAATTTTTAATTCTGAGTATTTACTAATTCATATCATGAAACTCACATGGCGTAGCGTGTTAATCTCTGGGATGGGAGTTTTCACTGACGGCTACAACCTATACTCCTTATCCTTAGTAATTTACTTAATAGCTAACGTTATACAACTCAATAAGATTACTGAAGGTCTACTTGTTGCAAGTTCATATTTCGGGGCCGCAATATCTGCCTTAATTTTCGGTATAGTTTCAGACTTTGAGGGAAGGAAAAGGCTTTATGGCATAGACGTCACCTTAATGACAATAGGTGCTCTACTTCAGGCTTTCTCCTATAATTATGAAGAACTCTTCATATCAAGGTTAATAACCGGTATAGGAATAGGAGCTGATTACGTGCTTTCCCCAGTGATAGTAGCTGAAAATTCTGAAAAAGAGAATAGGGGAAGGGCAATGGTGATAACTTTTGCAGTAATGTGGGGGTTAGGCGCGGTAGTTGCGGCGTTCGTAGACCAAGTCTCTTCACTTTTCTTACCAGTCCAGCTTGTGTGGAGAATAGTACTAGGGCTTGGTGCAATCCCGGCCGCGAGTGTTATAATTGCTAGGAGAAAGTTAACGGAAACCATATTGTTTCTCTCGAAGGTAAAGCCAATAAAAGAGGAAATAGACAGCATAAAAGGAGAGGGAATAAGCCTTGTGGTAAACTTAGATAGAGTAAGTTTTAAGCAAAGACTTAAGACATCGGCACCCTTCATAATAATAGCATCAATTTTATGGCTACTTTACGATATTTATTCTTCGACCTTTGCAATTTACGGTCCAATCACAATTGCCGAAAACTTAGGACTAACACCTATAACTTTCACTTACGTGGCACAGTTTTTTGCAGGGATCCCCGGACAGTTAATATGCATATCCTTGATAGACAAGTTAGGAAGGAAACCGCTGATAGTAGTTGGTTATATCGGGGTTGCAGTTTGGTTAGCCATGTATTCTTCGTTACTCACTCAGCCATCAATTTTCGGATTACCTAAAACTACAACATTGGTCGGGAAAGCTGCAGAACTCGGGATGACGTTTTATATGTTAAACTATCTCTTTTCCGCATTAGGCCCCGCATCAATAATAGGTTCTGGGATGGTCGCGCCGGAACTAGTAATAACCAAGGTTAGAGCTACTTCACAAGCCATAAACGTTGCAATAGATAGGATTGCATCAGCTACTGTGATCTCATTATTTCCCTCGATAGTTTCAATAATAGGCTTAGGTGCTACGGTAGGAATTTATGCTGTAGTTGCATTAAGCTCGAGTATAATAACACTTCTACTCGTACCGGAAATGAAAGGAAAAGAATTGGCTTAAACCACTTTTCTTGCAGTATATGCAATCAGTTCGTTAGTTGCAGGGTGTTGGTCGGCGAAGTTAGCTAAATCTCTAGCAGTCAGACCGTTAGCTACAGCTTGCCCAATTTCATTTATTATATATCCAGCATGTACACCCACTACCCAGCCTCCCAGAACCCTAAGACTCCCTCTCTCGAAATACAATTTTACGACACCTTCCATTTCATCATACATCTGTGCCATTGCGTCTCTCTTCATGTCATACGACGCCTCAACATAGGGAATCCCAAGCCTTTTCAGATCACTGGGCATGAAACCAACATATGCTGCTGGGGGGATAGTGAAAATTGTAACCGGGATGGACTTAAAGTCGACAAAATCTGTGGGTGAACTACCGGCCATTATATTGTATGCAGCGGCCATAGACATCCTAACTGCAGCGTGGAAGAACGGAGCTTTACCGTTAACGTCCCCAGTAGCATAAACGTTGGGAATGTTTGTTCTCATAGCCTCATCAACTACTATATGCCCCTTCACGTCGATTGAAAGACCTATGTTTTCAACCCCCTCTGGCAATACCGGTTTCCTACCCGTTGCAAGCATTACGAGCCCGGCATTTAAGCTCTTCTTGCTACCGTCTTTGGAAGCATAAATTACTTCATATTCATCTTCCTTAACTTTTTTAACCTCAAGTAGTGGGGAGTTATACATTATTTTAAGGTTTAATAAGGGAAGGAGCGTAGAAACTATTTCTGGTTCAAACCCCTTTAACACTTTATCCCCCCTAACCAATACTGTGACATCATAGCCGAGGGTTAAAAGTATTGAAGCGGTTTCTAAAGCGATATACCCACCGCCCACGATAATAATTTTCTCCGGTAACTTCCTTAAAGGAGTCTTATACCCAAATAAATCATCACTGGTTATACAGTATTGTGAACCCGGAAAGTTAGGCCTTATCGGTTCGCTTCCGGTTGCAATTACCATGTATTTACCCTCAATTTCGTTACCATCAAGTATAACCCTCTGGTTATCCTTTATCTTTGCCTTTGCCTTGAAAAAGGTCACATTAGGGTTTTCTTTTAACTCCTCTCTGTGTTGTAAGAATCTAGTCTCTTGGACTTTATCTTTATAATCTTGTATAAGAGAAAAGTCCGTCTTTATATCGGTTTTTAGTATTCTCTTTACTCTCCATACCATCTGTGCTATTTCTCTTACCGTTTTAGAAGGTATGCATCCGGAAAAAAGGCAATTCCCTCCCAATTCCCCTTTAGGGTCTATCAGAGCCACCTTATAACCAGATCTCGCTAGACGAAAAGCTCCTGGGTACCCTCCACCGCCAGCACCTATTATAATTACGTCGAATTTCATACAATTAAATATATTTTAGGATATATAAGCTAAAATTATGAAGCTAGGCTTTTCTATCTCACCCTTTCAATTTGAGGAATTAAATACGAATTCTGATTGGTATAGATGGTTAACGGATGAAATAAACATCAGCATAGGGAAAGTTAACGGAGAACTACCAGACAAGAACTTCTACTTATCAAAATATAAGTTAGTTCATGAGATCGCGGAAAAGACAGGGGCAGAGATCTGGAGGATGGGGGTGAGTTGGGGCAGGATATTTAAAAGGAGGGACGAGATCGACCAGAACGCTTTGAGTTTGTATAAGGAGATTTTAAAAGACTTAAAGGACAGGGGGATTGAAGTCATAATATGCCTCAACCATTTTGACTTGCCTTTATGGGTTCACGACCCGATTATCGCTAGAGATTCCATGTTAACTGAAGGTGCCTTAGGCTGGTATAGTGAAAATACCGTTAAAGAGTTCTTGAAATTCTCTAAAACTGTAAGGGACGCACTTGGAGAATATGTTGACTTGTGGTGTACTTTTAACGAGCCAAACGTTTATTTAAACTTCGCATATTTATCGGGAATATTTCCCCCTGGGATAACCAGTAGGAAGGCTTATGAGAAAGCTCTCTTAAACCTAGTGACAGCAAATAACTTAGTCTATGAAGAATTCAAGGGGGAGAAAATCGGGGTTGTTTATAACTTTCCATATGTCAATGATGACGAAATGGAAAAAGTATTAATCTGGGATTTACTTTATAAACTCAAGTTTGACTGGATAGGTGTCAATTATTATTCTAGGATAGTGTTTGAAAACAAGAAGGTGAAAAGGGGCTATGGGATGTTTTGTAACCCTAATTCCTTCTCCCTTGAAGGTAATCCCACTTCGGATTACGGTTGGGAAGTTTACCCCAACGGTTTAAAGGAGGTTTTAATTAAGGTCAGTAGAAGGTATGAGGGTAAGAAAATATACATTACGGAAAACGGTATAGCTGATTCTAGGGACTACATAAGGCCTTACTTCATCCTCTCTCACATAAATGCCATCAAGGAGTCAAGGGTTAACGTTGAAGCATACATGTATTGGTCTCTGATCGATAACTTTGAGTGGAATTTCGGTTATGAAATGAAGTTCGGGCTATATGATATAAACTTAAAACCTAGAAGTAGCGCACTCCTCTTTAAAAACCTGAAAAACTTTTAGGATATGATTAAAGAAAAGTTCATGTAATAGACCTGGATTGTACCAAAACTGCTCTTAATTTCCAAATAATTAGTGTAACCGGAGAGGGTTAAGGGGGAAAGGGTTGTTGAAACATTAGCAATTACATAATTCCCATTAAATAAAAATATGTAGTATATTTTAACGTTTGAAGGTAAGTCCACTAATTGGATTTTAGCTTGAGTTGCGTTAAAGCTAATTATTTTTAACTTGACGCCGTAAATGTTATAAGTTATATTTCCAATGACGTACTGTGTGGAATAAACTGTAGTTATGTAAGTGTGTATTTGCGTAACGGTAGTAGTATTATATACCGTCCTCGTAATATAAACTGGTTTTGGAGGGTACACGATAAAGTAGAGGCTTGAAAAAGCTAAGCCTATTACAATTACTAGAGCAAATATCAACCCTATACTTAGTTTATCCACATATAACTACTTTGCCAATAATTTATAAAATCATATCAAACTTCTCTTTTTACACTCTTCTGAGACCCTCTCATCAATAATACTGTAACGCTTGCACAGTTCTTCCTTATAGCGTCTATCAGCCTTACCAACAATTAGGTAGTAAACCTTATCCCTAAAAGAAAAATCAGTAGATGGTGGAACTAGTAAGACGGCGTTCACAAATCTGTCCAGGTTTTCATTAGCTATAAACGCCTTTTGAATTTCAACCGCTTGTGCTAGATTATTTAATCCATATCTCTTAAACTCTTGTTCAGCAAAATTCAAGGTCTTTTCCGCACTTTTAACTATCTTTTCCTTCTGCTCTATGTTAAATTTCTTATCCTTCTCTATTTTTCTAACGAATTCTGTAAATTCTCTCGAGGCAAAGTAAAGGTCAAAGGCCGTGTATTGCATTAGCAGTACATGTTCACTTAGCTTCTTTACAATATCTTCTAAGAAGGGAATTATATCGTATGTTATAAAATTTGTAATCTTAGCCTTTTCCTCACCATAGGAATTGTTGACTAAAAGGATATAGTAGTCTGCTAAATCGAAGAATGGTTGGTAGTAAGTCGTGAGTTGGTGCTCAACAGTCTTATAATATTCCTCAATTAGTTTCTTATGCTCCCTATCTAAATCCCTTATAGCAAAGGCTTTGTAAAAATCAAAAACTTTTATATGAGGGGCAAGCCTAATCGCTTCATTTATTTCGCTAATAGCATATTCATTTCCGAAATCTACTACGTAATCGGTTATCGAATTTAATTCTGATGCCATAGTGATAATTGACAAAAGAGCGTGCTTCCAAGGGTCGTTCTGATAGAACGTTGTCTCAATAAGTTTATTCAAGTTCGTTAAACACTTAGGGTCACTCATTTTGTGAACGTAAAGGGAGTAGGGGTTTATGAAGGGGGAATCCCTAACGCTCTGTAAAAAATATGTTGCATGGGCCAAATTCCCTAGACAAGCCGATCTATAAGCTATTAAGAAACTGTATAAAGGCTTGAGCTCGGGGACCACTTGCTGAAGTATACTATATGCATCACCAGTTTGATTTAACGCATAAAGTGCTGGTAAGTAATTTACCATGAAAAAACTTACTTAAAAGGAATAAAAAAGAGTGTCTTTAAACATTTAATCCTTTATACTCTCTATAAAATCTTGAAGTAATAAATTCCTAATCGACTCCTCAAATGCGTCGTCAATGCTTATTCCTTGGCTCATAGCAATAATTTCTATTTGTCTTAACAGTTCATCATCCAACGTAAGCGTGATTTGTGCCTTCATCAAATTTCATCTCTCAGTTTAAATATAAGGATTTAACTATTCACGTGCTATCGCAGTTTCGAACCTCTACTTAATAAGCTCAAACCTAGTCCTATCAGCATTTTTCACATGTTTTTTAGCCATTAACTCAAATCCCGAGATTTGGCTTAAAGAGTGTAAAATTAGACTTTATTACTGCCTAAGAAATCCTTACTTCATTTTTCGAATATATTATTGCGGTATTAGAACTGTAAATAATAAAGTAAATAGACATTTTTAACCACGAAAACTTTGTAAGATTTTCTCCTCCACAAAGGGGGTAATTATTACTATATATTCTGATTACCCAACGGAAAATATAAGTTTAAAGACGTAAGAAAGTTTTTAAGAGAGTAGTCAAAAACCGCAATATGAAATTCGTTAGAGAATCAACGGGTCTAGTAAAAGAGTTCGGTACCTTCGACGTATTTGCACTTAACTTCTCGTTCTTAGGGCCTGCCGCAGGGATTGCTTACCCGCTTTTTATATCTGCATTCCTTCCTAACTCTAATTGGATATTAGCTGTGATTATCTCCTCCCTACTAATGTTACCATTGACCATAAATTACTATATACTCTCGACTAACATACCTAGATCAGCTGGGGATTACATCTACGTTTCTAGGGCTTTAGGACCAAGAATAGGGATAATGGTGGGGATGTCATTAATAACTGCATTCTCAATGGGTTTCCCAGTACTTGCAATGCTAGAAGTTATTATGGTAATTATCCCCGCATTACAACTCATAGGTTATTACTTAAACAATAACTCCATCATAAGTTTAGCTAACGTAATCATGAATTCAAACGTTTATCTTTTCGCGTTAACTACAGTCTTCATAATAGTTTCATTTTTACTCTCCTTCAAGGGCAAGGTTTACGCTAAGAGCGTGAGCTACCTCACAATCCTCCAGTTAATAGGTGGAATAATTTCGTTAATTGGCTTATTCATGATGAAGGGGAAAAGTATAACCGATATAACAGTCCCACAACTTAATGGGCAGACGTTCGTGTTAGCATCGGTCTTTGCCCTCTCACTTTTCGCATTTTCTAATGCCCCCTCATTTTTCGCCGGAGAAGTGAAAAGGAAGAGAAATATCTTTTTCATAGGATATATTCTTTCTTATGCGATCGCTACACTTTTCACACTTCTCTTCGTTCTGGCAATTGAATACGGTATAGGAAAAGATGAGTATATAACGTACACACTACAAGGCTGGAATCTACCCATCTACACTGGCTCCACGCTCAGCTTTTTAGCTCTACCATTTCTTAAGTCTCCGTTATTATTTCTAGTAATTGCTAGTGGTTTAACGTGGTATCTGTTATACGCTATGATAAACGTCAGTGCATCCTCAAGACTATTATTTTCAATGTCATTTGATAGAGTGTTACCGGCATTTTTGAGCGAGGTTAGGAATGGTATCCCAGTTAACGCATTGTTATTCACGTTATTATCTTCTATGCTGTTTAGTTTTATCGAAGTGTATCTGGGGTTGTCAGTGAGTTTTGCCATAGACGGTCTTTGGTTTTTAACCTGGAACTATTTAGTAGTATCAATAGCCTCATTAAAATTGGCCAATCTTGATAGGAGATTGTTAATCACTGCACCACTCTCAATTCTAGGGCTTTCAACAGTAATAATATCAACAATATTCTATGTATTAACTTACCCTGCTTTCGGGAACGTCATACTCCAGGGTAACGTTCCTTTCGACATCTTCACCGTGATCCTACCACCACTAATAGGACTTATAACATATGAGGTCTCCAGGGTAGAGAGGAAAAAAGAAGGAATAGAATTAGAGTTGATATACAAAGAAATTCAGCCTGAATGAACTAGTTTTTCACACTCCACACCCTTTACCAATTCTTTACATACTACTGTATTGTCGTCATAGGCATTTAGTATATATACGATCTTGTCGCTCACGTTATCAATATTAAAAAACTTGTAACCTAATGATTCAAACATTTTCATCGCTGGTTTGTTCCAGCTTCTAGTTGAAGCTAAGGAAAACTCTAGGCCTTTCTCTCTGAAAACGTTCTCAGCCCTTAATATTAGTTTCTTTCCTATCCCTCTTCCTCTAAATTTTGGCAGAACTCCTAGATAGAAAATTATGCCTATTTTGCCCCATTGCTTTAACTCTGTAAACCCTATTGGCTCTCCGTTAATGTATTCCAGTATTAGTTGAGAGTTCTTTAAATTTTTTAATGCATAATATGAATCGAATTCGGAAAGAGAGGAGGAGATTAAATCTCTAATACTCATGCTCTCTTATCCTTTTTCCCATCAATCTCTTCTGTCTTTTGATTAATAAAGTTTTGGTATTATTTTCGTATTTTATTTTTTAAAACAACCAACAAAATAATGCCTATTATATCATCTATCGGTATACCGTAAATTACTGGGTAAAACCAAGCCCACTGCCTAGGCACTTCTAATCCTATTACCCAGTAAAATATATCCTCAACAGTTGAGGCGTAGATGAAATACCATAACGTCTCCCAGCTAATGAGCTTACCAGTAATCGAGTAGACTATTGATAGAAAGAGCCCGTCATATATCACTCTATAAAAATAAAAGGAGATTGTTGAATTAAACAAATTCCTCATCCAGGCGGGTGAGTTCAAACACTGTGATGGGTCCCAATTCATTCCTAGTTCTAATAAAGCATAAAAGAATGCGAACATTGTGAGGATTACTATTGCTCTTTTCCTTATGCTCACCATTAAATCCCCTTACATTAACTTAACGATCTCGTCCACGGTATCAATTAAGTACGCCTTCGGTACAAATCCGCCTTGATCGATAGATGGCACGTATTCTATCGCGTCCCTAGTCTTTACCTCAACACCTTTTAGTTTGAAAAGGATTGAAGGGTTTTGGAGGTCTTCCTTCCATACATGAATATGAAAACCACGTTTAGTAGTCATTATTAGACGAGCTTTTATACCGTTCAACCCCTCAATAATTTCCCTACTTTTTGAATCTATGTCGATCATAAAGATTTTAAAATCAATACTCTTCGCTAATGCTGAATGAAAAACCTTTTCAATATCTGGTTTTTTCTCACACTGTTCAAAAAACTTTAGTGCGGTTAACTTTGATGCTTTAGAAACATTAATGGGATTTAATACATGCATGATTTTTATCCACTCTCTCCTTAATTTGATACCTTTGACTTCGAACTCTACACCGTCCCTAATTGCCTTGAGTATCTCTACAGCTTTTAAAGGTTCCTTGCTCTTAATCCTAAAGAGTATTTTATCAATTTTAATTCCCATCTTTTCCTTAACCTCTCTATCCCTAGCGATAAGGTAAATTAAATAGGACTCGTCTTCAGTTAGCTTAGGCAGATAAGAGGAAAAATATTCGTCAAGTGAAAGTTCTTTCACACAATAGACTCTCATGGGCGGATTAAACACTTTTCGCGGAAACACAGAAATGATTTTTTTCTCTAACAAAAACTATATAAACGTAAAAAGATAAGATCATATTATGCAAAAGAGGTTTGAAGGCGTAAATGTGAACTTACAAGCCTTAGCTGTACAACTTTTCCAATGGTTCAGTTTTAAGGGTTACCAATCACAGTATTTTGGTGCCGGAAATTATTACATAGTTCAAGCGAAGAAGGAGGGCTTTTTAAGGCATCTGTTCGCTGCAGATAGAGCATTTACTGTTAAACTTTTGGGCGGCCCAGGTTTTTTAGAAGTCAACACCGGAGTGGCTAACTGGGTTAAAGCAGAGGACGTAACTGAAGCTTTTTTAGCTGACCTATTGCTAGGCCCTATTGGGCTGTTAATCGAAGCTGGTGAAGGACTGTGGAACTTAGAAATTGAACATGAAGTTATGAAACAGATCGAGGATTTGATAAACAGTGGTGCTGTTACCCAGAGGTATTATCAACCTTACTACCAACAGCCACAGATGTACCAACCTATGGGTTATTATCAACAAGCGGGTTATTATCAGCAGAGGGTTTGTAGAGTTTGTGGTTTTCCAAATCCACCCAACGCAAGATTCTGTTCAAATTGTGGAAACCCATTATATTAATTAAGTTTATTTTATTTTTCTTTTTTGAGAAAAATAAAATCTAATTAAAAAAGTTTTCACCTTTCTCATGCAGAAACTACATTTACTGGATATTGAATTACAGTACCTCCAACATCTATAAATAAGACTATTCTATACATTTTCCCTTGAATTAGTTGTAAAGGTGGGAAGTAAACTGTAATATTATTCACACCGGGGCTAAGAAATTGCGGATTAACGTTTATACTATTAAGCCTATAATCATCTAATACAGCGTACAACACCTTCCCTTGTTGATAAAAGTTGACTTGTAACACGGCCACACCATTACTGTAAATCGTACCTTGTGACTGTGAAGGTTGTGACGGCTGTTGAGGATAAGGCTGATATTGTGGTTGGGCATAAGCTGGTTGCGTATACATTTGGCTAATGGGTTGAAGTTGGCCACTTTGTAACTTATTCTTAACAGAACCAGCTCCTATTATGCTAAGTATTACACCAATTAAGGAGATAACTAACGTGGCAATCAATATTCCCCCCACCTTAAGCAGACCTTCATTATACCTAGAACCCAAGGAATAAATCCCGATCCCTACCAAGATTAAGGCTATTGCAGTGAGAAGTCCTCCTATCGCTTCACCTATGATTATTGAAATTGAAGCAAAATTTATCAACCCGGTAACCGAACTTAAAGTACCGCCAGAGCTTAAGGTTAAGTAGACTATAACGAGTAGTGCTGTAGCGGCAACGAACGCTACAATTTGTATTAATGCCCCTATTTTACCCACTAAACCGCCTATAGATCCTGAGGTCATGTTAGGTAATTCCTTAAAACCAGTACGAAAACTACCGAAACTTAAAAGAAATAAAAAATCGGCAATTATGAACGCAATAAATATCAAGGCAAAAAACAATGCAGCTGAGGCACTAGCAATACTAGCTACTCCCGAAAAAGATGTTATTGATAGTGGGGTTGAGGCTATGGATGGGCCTATCAGCGAAACTGCTATAATTGTCATTACGAATTCACTTATGATTAAAACTATTGGGGCAATCAATAACCAGATAGCACCTTTTCTCACGTTTTTGATTCCATCAATTTCTAGTGCGGACATTAATTGTACTCTCTACTTTTGTAAGGATATAAAGTTATTGTTTAGATAGAGCAAACCCGTAGTAAATAATCACGTTTTTAGAATTGTCATTTACAAAAATTATATTTTCTTCGTCTAGCTAAATCTGATATCTTTATAAGTTAAGAGATAAAAGATATATCTTTTATACGATAGGACTACCTTAATTTATCATGTAATATTTTAAACATAATACCCGTCATCTACTCTACTTTAGATTTCCCAATGCCTATATCCGCAATATTTATTATCTGGAGTAAAAGAGATTGATTTGATGAAAAATGCTAAATCCAGAAGTTAAAGCAATACAGGATTTGCGATCAGGAGCATTATTTGCAATAATAGCTACAATATTAGTTAGTATCGCAATTATACTCCTTTTTACTTCAATAGCCGCTATTGTAACTAGTTTGATAAGTCCATCTTCCTCATCATCATTAATAGGATCATTAATAGGAGTTATAATCTTAGAGATAATTGCGTTAGTATTTACTATAATTTCTGTGTTAAAATTACGTTCTGGATTTCGTGGATTAGAAACCGTAGGTAAGGATGTAGGTGGGGTTACAGGTACTACATTATGGATTATAGGACTAGTCCTATCAATAATACCACTTATTGATATCATTGGCGCAATTTTATTAATAATAGGACTTATTTTAATAGGATTAGCAATTAGGAGAGTAGGACAAATTTATAATGTAGGAAACATAAGGAATGGTGGAATTCTCATAGCCATAGGATCAATAGTCCCATTCGCAGGATTTATAGGATTTATACTCACGTACTTAGGATTAGGGAAGTTATTGAATATGATGGGAATGGGCGGTCAACCTATGGGTGGCACCTATATGGGGACTCCAACAACTCCTTACCCAATGCAAGGCACTATGCCAACTCAACAACTTCCAATATATCAAACTGGGCAAGGGTATATTTACAATAATAACGGTACGGCAGTAGTACAGTTATATTCTACACTACCAGCCCAACTACTTTCAGCTAGGATTGAGGGGACATTATACACTACATCAAACTTTAATCCGAATTACCTACAGCCGAACACCGCTACTCAAGTTATAATTAACTTCGGCCCCTTAATGCTAACAGTGGGACAAACATATAGGATTGTTATAACTACACTTGTAGGAAGTCAAACACTCGAAATACCGGTATATGTGACAGTAACATAATCGTACTGGTTTTTTGCATGAGAATATCCTTTTTTTACCTTATAATGATGTTAAAAATTCCCTTACTCCACACTTTTCTCTTCAATAAACAAAATATGAATGAGCATACATTTTTTATATTATGTAGTGTTTTTAACGCAAGATTTATATTTTGAGTAAATTACTAATATCTAATGTATCCACCCCAGTTCGGCTATTATCGGCCTACATCCCTCGCTGATGCCTTAGATTTCTTAGCCGGCGGAAACGTTAAACCCCTTGCTGGAGGGCAGAGTTTAATACCAATGCTTAAGTTCAGGTTGCTACAACCAAAGTTTCTTTTAGATCTAAACCCATTAAAAGAACTCTCCCACATTTCAATATCTGAGGATAAGGTGATAATAGGGGCAACAACAAGACACGAGGAACTAGTAAAGAGCGGGATAGTGAGGAGGGACTTACCGCTACTTCACCAATCCGCCATGAAAGTCGGGGACATGCAAGTTAGAAATATGGGTACTATAGGGGGTTCATTGGCTAACGCAGACCCTTCAGCTGATTATCCTGCTGTGGTTCTAGCATATGAGGCAAACCTAAGACTAGTATCCTCAAAAGGAGAGAGAGTGGTGAACGTGAAGGACTTCTTTAAAGGGCCTTTTACTACGGAGTTAAGGGAGGATGAACTCCTTTATGAAATAGAGTTCCCTAAACTTGAAGGTTACAAGTACAAATATTCTAAGGTCGTTAGAAGAGCTGGAGACTTTGCGTTAGTTGGTATGGCAGTACTAGCTAAGGTTGATGGGGAGATAAAGGACATAAGGGTTAGTTATACTGGAGTTTCAGATAAACCCTTTAGACCCTTCGAGTTAGAGAAGACGATAATAGGTAGTAAACCATCACTCGAACTGATCAATAAGTTCGCAGAGCAAGTCATAACATTGGTAAAACCCCCATCAGACTCGAGGGGATCGTCTGAATATAGAAGGAAAGTTATGAAAATTTTAACAATAAACACGCTTAAGGAGGTGTTAGGTGTTGTTAGTTAGACCAGGTGAAAAAGTAAAAATTAGGGTTAAGGTAAACAACGTGTGGTACGAAAGGGAAGTAGAGCCTAGAATGTTATTAGTCCACTTCTTAAGGGACGAACTAGGGCTTACTGGAACTAAAATAGGGTGTGATACTTCAACTTGCGGAGCTTGTACAGTGATAATGAACGGGAAATCCGTTAAGTCTTGCACAGTGCTAGCTGTTCAGGCTGACGGTGCGGAAATATTGACAATTGAAGGTTTGTCACAAGACGGGAAATTGCACCCAATACAAGAGGCATTTAAGGAGAATTATGCCTTACAGTGCGGGTACTGTACACCGGGTATGATAATGCAAACATATTATTTGCTCAAGGATAACCCCTCCCCCTCAGAAGAGGAGATAAGAGATGGGTTACACGGTAATATATGTAGGTGTACCGGTTATCAGAATATTATAAAAGCCGTAAAAGACGCCTCTCAGAGGTTGAGAAAATGACTTATGTAGGTAAACCAGTTAAAAGGCTATACGACGATAAGTTTGTAACCGGTAAATCTACTTACGTAGATGATATACAAATCTCAGCACTATATGCTGGCTTTGTAAGAAGCCCTTATGCACATGCTATCATAAAGTCGATTAGCTTAGAAGATGCCTTGAAAGTACCCGGAATTGTGGCAATATATACATATAAGGATTTAGAACCGCTTATAAAGCAAGGCATAGGAATATGGCTTACTTATGAAGACCCCAAGTTATGGAAATTTATACCTAGGAAACCTCTAGCCGATAAAAAAGTCAGATACGCTGGAGAACCGGTGGCAATGGTTATAGGGACTGATAAGTACGCTGTAAAGGACGCAATAGACAAGGTCACCGTAGATTACGAGAAATTACCAGCTGTAATTAAAATGGAGGAAGCTTTGGAGGATAAAGTCATAGTACATGAAGAATTAAAGACTAACGTAGCTTTCGACCAGAGTTACTCTGCGGGAAATGTAGATGAGGCCTTCAAGAACGCAGATAAAATCATAAGTGTCGAGATTACTAACAAGAGGTTAATCCCCAACCCCATGGAACCTAGGGGTATAATTTCCAGATATGAGGGCGGTAGTTTAACAATATGGTACTCAACTCAAGTACCTCATACTGCGAGGTTCGAATTCTCAAAGATTTTCGGTGTGCCGACATCAAAAATCAGGGTGACAATGCCAGATGTAGGTGGAGCCTTCGGAAGTAAAGTTAACATCTTACCGGAGGACGTTTCAGTAGTTGCGGCTTCAATAAAGTTAGGGAGAGCTGTGAGATGGACTGCTACAAGAAGTGAAGAAATGATTTCCTCTGAGGCTAGGCATAACACCTTCAAGGGTGAAGTGGCAGTAAAGAACGACGGTACGGTATTAGGAATAAGGGGAGAATTATTGGTAGACCTTGGTGCATATTTAACGTATACTGCACCGCTACAACCAGCAATAATCCCCCTAATGATACCTGGGCCTTACAAGATTAGGAACCTACATATAAGGAGTAGGGCGGTTTATACAAATACTCCACCAATAACTATGTATAGGGGAGCAAGTAGGCCTGAGGCTACTTTCATAATAGAGAGAATAATGAGCAATGTGGCTGACGAGTTAGGGTTAGATGACGTAACTGTTAGGGAGAGGAATTTAATAAGGGCGAATGAAATGCCGTACACTAACCCATTCGGGCTAAAATATGATTTCGGGGACTACTTGGCATTACTTCACGAGGGGTTAGAGAAGTTAAGGTATAAACAGTTAAAAGAGTGGGCAAGGGCTGAGAGGGAAAAGGGGAGAAAAATAGGTGTAGGGATGGCATTCTATCTAGAAATCTGCGGTTTCGGTCCTTGGGAGTTTGGAGAAGTAAGGGTTAGTGAGACTGGAGACGTTTTAGTAATTACTGGTGGGACTCCTCACGGACAAGGAAGTGAAACTGCAATAGCACAAGTAGTAGCTGATGAACTTCAAATAGACATAAATAGGGTAAAAGTTGTTTGGGGAGACACGGAAACTGTAGCATCTAGTATGGGAACATATGGCTCTAGGACGGCAGCTGCAGCTGCGAGTGCAGCTAAAGTTGCTGCCAGTGAGGTACTGAAGAAGATGAAGAGCATAGCTGCAAAAATGCTTAAAGCAGATGTTGAGGAGATCGAGTATAAGGAAGGGGTATTCAGAGTAAAGGGAAGCGAAAAGAGCGTAAGTTGGGATGAAATTGCGAATTATGCTTATAGCAGTAATGAACCCGGAATTTATGCTCAAGTTACCCTACCCGGAGATGTGACGTTCCCCTACGGAGTTCACGTGGCAATAGTTGAGGTAGACGATTATGGGATAGCTAGAGTTTTAGATTATAAGGCTTATGATGATATAGGGGTTGTAATTAACCCACCTTTAGCTGAAGGACAAATACACGGCGGAGCCACTCAAGCTGTTGGACAAGCGTTATATGAGGAGGCGATGATTAACGATGATGGCCAATTAGTTGTGACTTATGCTGATTACTTCATACCTACTCCCGTGGAAGCACCTAAATTTGAATCGTATTTCGCTGAAAAACCACACGTCTCAGCATATCCTACTGGAGCTAAGGGGGTAGGTGAGGCAGCATTAATAGTAGGTCCTGCCGTAATAGTAAGAGCTTTAGAAGACGCTGTAGGCAAGAGGTTTAACCACACACCAGTTAAGCCCGAAGAGATATTAGGTTAATTCAGGTAATTTTTTCTTTTCCCTCTTCTCTCTATTGTATTGACTTGTCACGTTTTACTTAGAAAGAACATAACGTTAAGTTTACAATCCTCTTCTCCTTAAAGGTCATTGGATAATTAAAGGAAATGGGGCTTAACTTCATGAAACAGTGTAAAAAACAAATCATTGGAGTTTTATGCTCTTCATTGGAGACATTGGGCTAATACACCAAGGAATTGGACTGAGGAAACTGAAAATTCAGAATCATATATCTTTCCTCTTAAATGCTAAATATCCTATTACTAGAGGGACAACTATCCACAATATAGTAGATAACAACTCTAACCCCACGTTGACGCTTATGGTAGATCCCTCCAAATAAGACTGTATTGCCTGGGATATTGAAGCTGGGACTATGTAATCCTCTATTAAAGTATAATTACCGCTCATAAACCCGATCACTGGTATCGCTATTTGAATAATAATATATGTAGCTATCCCCAACCCAAATGTTGTCCCACCGGATTTTATTAATGAAGCGTACATATAAGTTATTGATAAGTAAGTAAGGAGTAACGTCATAGGGATTATTGAAGCTAATAATATAAACTGCGGAGATAAATACAACCCCGCTATTAATATGAAAGCCACATTAGGGGATATATTGATCAAAAACGATGCAATTATTGCCGTTATAGCATTTGCGGAAAACCTGGTCATATACAGTTCACCCTTAGTAATTGGTCTGGCTAGGATAAACTCCAACGCGCCAGTGTCTCTAGGCTTAGCGAACATCGCATAAGCTAAATAAATTACCACAAATGGGAAGAAATCTAAGAACAACCCCATGGCACTAAAATAACCGGTTACAATTTCTGTATACAGTATTGGTGATTGTGAATAAGGAGTATTACCCGAGTATAAGTTAGATAATATACTTACATAATTAGCTTCAGAGGGTACCTCTATTGTAGTATATACAGGGGTAAACGGCTTTAACGAGAAATTATACTCCTTCAAAACAACACCACTGGAGTTAACAGCTAGTACATTTGAATTAGCTTGAAGGAAGCTTAAGCTAACATTTAGACTCTCGTAAGTAAACATAACTAGGTGGTTATGATTCATAATGGCAATGAATATTGGATCATAAGGAGAATAAGGATTTGATAAACCACCTAAATCGTTAAACATTGATATGTTGGTAAACAAAACTACGTTATTAATACCCTTAGCTACGTGAATAATACCATTAATACCAACATTACCGACATATGGCCCACTAACCAAGGCTACAGACCCGCCAATAAGGCTAACATTCCTTACCATACCGTCATATTTCACAATTGCATATGAGCTATTTGAATACGGAATTGAGAGGTTAAATAAACCTTCACTTGAAGTAGTAGTATTCATTACTCCCCCACTATAATGAACACAAATAGTGGCACCACTAACTGGTTGTCCCATGTTATTAAACACTATACCGTAAACGTGTATTGTACCTAGAGGCCTTATTATAGAAAACCCCGCAACGTTAAGATTTTCGTATGCTGAAGGATTAATACCCAAAATATGGAATACAGAATATGATAGCCCAATACCACCCAATATGAACAGGACGAGAAGTAATAGGACTGATAACCTAAGAAATGACCTCTTGAAGTCGTATAATACGGGCCTCATCACAACTCACCTCTTATGACTTTAAAGAAAACCTCCTCTAGATTTCCCCCTAACTTACTAATTTCAAGTACACCATAAGGTGTGAGTTTGGAAACTAAAACTGACATATCACCGTTAAAGTCGTGGATTAGTAAAGTGTTCCCAGAAAGTTCTGGTTTACCGAATGCTTGGGCTATATGAACTACGTTTTCATTAACCTGATTAAGGACTACTTTAACGTCATTTGACTTTATTAAATTCCTTATCTCATTCATACTCATAACCTTCAGAATCTTACCCTGGTGAATGAAAACTACCTTATCTACTATTGCCTCAACTTCAGTCAATATGTGTGAGGAGAAAAGTATTGCTCTCCCCTCCTTCTTCATCTTTAATGCTAAGTCCCTAAAGAACTGAATCCCTTGAGGGTCTAGCCCGTTAAATACCTCATCAAATAAGAAGTTCTTGGGGTTTGAAATCAAAGAGACCGCTAAGGCAAACCTCTTCTTCATACCTTGAGAATAGGTCTTTAACTTATCCCTTTCCCTCCCACTTAGCCCAACTTCCTCAAACAACTGCTTACCCAACTTCAGTGCCTCGTCTTTAGAAATCCCGTAATAACCGGCGAGGTAAACAAAATAATCTAAAGCCCTAGCGTCCATTTCAAAAATCGGTAACTCCGGAACCCAGCCCACGTTTTTGGAAGCCTCTTTTTTCTCCTTTACTATACTCTTCCCATCAATTAAAGCATCACCAGAATTAGGCTTAAGTACTCCTACAATCGTCCTAATAGCGGTAGTTTTCCCAGCACCATTCAATCCTACAAACCCTACTATTTCACCATCTTTTACTTCAAAACTGACATTATCTAGTGCTTTCCTACTACCGAAATATTTAGTTATTCCTTCTACTACTATCATCATATTTCAGACGTAATTTTAAATTAAAAAACTTCTCCAACTAAACTGTAAATAGAAAGATTTAGAAACTTAACTTAAGTTAAGTAAAATGGAGATACCCCAGACAAGATAAAAGATAAGGTAAAAGAGTTCTTAAATAAAGGGTTTAAGATGGAAATATTAAATGAAGTAGGAATAGAGAGTTATAAAATACGAGTTTCCAAAATAAATGAAAATAAAATAATCAGCATAAGGGACGGAAATAGTGTATATTCGGCTACGATAGACAGCCAAGGAAAACTAGTAAGAGTTCGGCTTTCATCGTGACTAATAGTCACTTTTCGTGACTATTAATCACTTAGCCTCATCACTCCTCCT
>Ga0079041_1000056_pt1 | contig 22660 bp, 20 predicted proteins | sample ECH_Bhost_MetaG_FD_76328 | JGI IMG/M metagenome (GOLD analysis project Ga0079041, IMG submission 76328) | Hot spring microbial mat communities from Yellowstone National Park, Wyoming, USA - ECH_B host_MetaG | ecosystem: Environmental > Aquatic > Thermal springs > Hot (42-90C) > Microbial mats ... | reverse complement strand
AGAGAAACTTCGGGAATCTAGTTTCCCTTCAATGCTTTCTGAAACCCTACTCTCACAGGTACTAATAATCACGTATTTTCCCTAGTTCATCAAATTCTCCCTTAAGTTCACAGCAACGCTGTGGAGTATCTTGCCTACCATCTTTCATTGCTTACCTTTGGGAATTTTTAACACGAGCCTCTTCTTGGACTAGGCCTCTTGCCCTCCCTATTTAAGAAGTGGGCCTTAGTTTTTGAATAAAGAGTTGAGGGTTTCCATGAGTATGTGAAGCTAAATAATTAAGGGTTAATAGAGTAAATCGAATAAACTGAAACATCTAAATTCGTTTAACGGCAAGCCTTAATATTGTGAAATACTGTAATCACGTGAAGTAAATGTGGAGAACAAAGCGCTAATAATACTTGACACAACAAGGGATGATTACTTTGACTTCTCCTTCAATGGCCTTAAGAGGTTTAAGACCTTTTCTCCCTCCTTCTGGACACCTCCTTCACATGCATCAATATTCACTGGTTTATATCCTTCACAGCACAACGTGAGGGAGTCAGTTGAAAACAAAAGAGATTTAAGTAAGTACCACCTAAAAGAACCAAGACTCTTAAAGGAGATGTCGAAGGATGGGTATAAGCTCTATGCCCTTTCCGCTAACCCCTTCATAACCCCTCCCTTCGGTTATAGGGGGTGGGACTACTTCAAATTCTTCACCCCTTTCTCTGATTATGAAGAAGGGGAAATGGAGGAATACTATGAAGTGTGGAGCCAAGATAACTTGATGGATGAGGTAAAGTACTTAATAAAGAGGGGAAAGATTAAGTTGCTGTACAAGAAAGTGAATGAGTTCGTCTCAATGAAGACTAAGTGGAAGCTGTTAGACCCAATTGACATGGGAGGAGGTAGGTTGCTTAAGTCCTTGAAGAAGGTTAAGCTAGAGGAACCGTTCTTCCTCTTTATAAATTTAATGGAGTCCCACGACCCCAACTATAGGGGGGAAGACTATGAAAGGGACCAGGGGCTTTCCTACTTGGGAATGCTTGATGGGAAAACAATGAAGAAGTTCAGGAGGGGATATGAAAGGAAGGTGAAGAGGGCCCAGAAGTATTTAGGAGAAATACTCCATTACTTGAGGGACTTCAGGGTTAAATTAGTGGTGACGAGCGACCACGGTCAGTTGCTCGGTGAAAAGGGATTAATAGGCCACAGTTACTTGACCTTCGAGACAGTAGAGGTGCCAGTGTTAATCAAGGAGGAGTGCAGCGGAGTAATAAACCTCACGAAGTTAATTCAATATTTCCTCAACGGTGAAAAGCCCTGCTCCAGGTACTCTATATCAGAGATGTTCGCCTTGGCTACCCCAAGTCCCTACAAATACGGGAGAAAAGAGGACGTAATGAAGTGGGAGAAAAGGTTAATAGCTGTTTCCAACGGGAGCTCCTCCATAATATATAATCCGTTAAGAGGGGTTATAGAGGAGTACAAGGGGAACGAACTCGAGGTAAAGAGGTTGGAAGAAGTAGCTAGGAACTTCCACGAGTTGAATAGTTAAAATTTAAAGCTGGGGTGAATATTTCGCGCAGTGAAGGTAGTAATAGCGGAGAAACCCAGTGTGGCCTTTGACATAGCCAGAGCACTTGGAAGACCGGAGAGGAGGGAGGGGTACTTAATATCTGGGGGGTACTTCATAACTTGGGCTATTGGGCACTTGTTTGAGATAGACGATAGCATTGTGCCTAGTAAGTGGAGTTTAGAGGAACTGCCTGTGTTCCCAAGTGAGTTCAAATATTCTTTAATAAAGGGAAAGGAGGGGCAGTTCAAGGTAATAAAGAAGCTCCTAGAGAAAGCGGAATTAGTTGTTAACTGCGGTGATGCCGGAAGGGAGGGAGAGCTAATAATAAGGGAAATACTTGAGGGGGCAAAATACAGGGGAAAAGTACTAAGGCTCTGGACTTCAGAGGCGTTGACTAGGGAAGTCGTTAAAAGGGAGTTCTCTAGGCTAAAGCCCTCCCACCTCTTCGACGACCTATATTATAGCGCTTTAGCTAGACAACACGGGGACTGGATAGTTGGAATAAACTTGACTAGGTTAGTCTCCCTCAAAGCGGGGAACGGCGAAGTGTGGAGTGTTGGAAGGGTCCAAACCCCTACCCTCAGCTTTATAGTCAAGAGGGACTTAGAGGTGGAGTCCTTTAAACCGGAGACATACTTCACAGTAAAGGCTAGGTTTAATAATGGAAGCGAGGAGTTCGAGGGCGTTTTGGCTAAAAACGGGGAAGAGCTGAGATTGGATGAAATTAAGGCAAACGAAGTGTTGAAGTCGCTCAAGGACTCGAAGAGGGGGTTAGTGAAGAAGGTTGAGAGGGAGAGAAAAGTAGAGCAACCTCCTTTGCTCCACTCTTTAACATCTCTTCAAAGGGAAGCCAACTCCCTTTACGGCTTCTCAGCCCAAAAAACGCTCGACATAGCTCAGAGCCTCTATGAGGGGTGGAAAGTAATAAGCTATCCCAGGACAGATGCCAGGTACATGGCGGAGGACAACGAGGCTTTAGTAGAGGACGTCCTGAGGAAGTTAAATAGGGAGGACTTGATTTCCAGGGTTAAGGGGAACAGGATATTCAATTCATCTAAGTTAACAGACCACCACGCAATAATTCCTTTGGACAGGCCTCCTAATAAACTTAGAAGGGAGGAGAGGTTGATCTACGATTTAATATTGAGGAAGTTCCTGGGGTCATTTATGGACGATTATGTATATGAAGTAATACGTGTTGAAGTGGAGGTAAACAACTTTGAATTCTTGAGTAAGGGGAGGAGGGAATTAAATTTAGGGTGGATGAGCTTGTACGAGAGGGGGGAAAAACCTCTACCAGAACTAATTGAGGGGGAGGAAGTTGAGGTGGGAGGGGTGAGGAAAATCAAGAGGAAGACGAAACCCCCTCCTAGGTATACAGACTCTACAATTTTAAAGGAAATGGAGAGGCTCTCTCTAGGAACTCCTTCAACTAGGGCAAACATTATAGAGACCTTAATAGAGAGGGGTTACGTATTGAGGAGGGGTAGGACGTTGATATCAACGTATAAGGGGAGGGAGTTAATAGACAAGCTGAAGGAGAGTAAAGTGTCTAGCCCTGAAATGACGAGCGAGTGGGAGAAGAACCTTGAGGGAATTTACTTGGAGAGGAAAGGGGTGAGCGGTTATCATGAATTCATAGAGAAGATAAAGGAGTTCGTGAGGGAGGAAATAGGGAAGATATCAAAGCTGGACTTCCAGGTAAAGAAGATGGCTACACCTGATATGGTTAAGTTGGCAAAGGAACTATCAAGGGAAACTGGGAAGTCTTTTGAGGGGTGGGATTACGAGTCAGTGAAGAGGTTTATAGATGAGAGCTTGAAGGAGGTGAGGATTCCGTGTAAGTGCGGAGGAGAGGCAGTTCACTTCAATAACGCGTGGAAGTGCAATAACTGTAATACAATTATATGGTGGGAAATACTCGGTAAGAGGCTGAGCATTAACCAAATATCTAAACTATTTCAGGGCAAGGAAGTGAAGGTGAGGGGGCTAAGGAGCAGGAGGGGGAAGAGCTTTAGCGCTACACTTTACTTATCAGGCGGGAAGATAAAGTTCAAGTTCAGTTGACGTTTAATTCTAAGAACCCTTTTCTTAGCGTCTTACTCCTTTATTTACTTAATTGGCAGTTAAAGTATGGTCGTTTCATTTATTTCTCCCCTTAGTTCTTTTTAGGAGAAATGAAGAGCCTTTTTAGGAGTGGCTAAGCGACCCTAAAAACCCTTATAGCTTAAATTGCCTAAAAGCAATGTAATTGCATGGATGTAGTGGAGCTCATAAAGGAACTAGTCAAGTACCAAAGCGTAAACCCAGGAGGGGGAGTTTGGATAAGGGAGTGCGCCAATTACATAAGGGAAGTTCTTAAGCAACAGGGATTCTCACCCTACCTTACTGAGTACGAGAAGGGCTACCCAATAGTTGTTGCTAGCAACGGCAAGAAGGGGAGGGAAGTAGTATTGAACGGGCACTTCGACGTGGTACCAGCTGGTGAGGAAAGCAGTTGGCTCTACCCTCCTTTTTCAGGTAAATTAGTTGAGGGGAAAATATATGGCAGGGGAAGCACAGACATGAAAGGGGGGCTTGCTGTTTACTTATCGGTTTTCTCTGAAATAGCTGAAAAGGTTGATTACAGGTTGACCTTCACTGCTGTTTCAGACGAGGAGATAGGTGGTTACAAGGGGACTTATCCCATATCCAAGGAATTGAACCCCTTCCTTGTATTGGTAGGAGAGCCCACTGGGGCTGAGAGGGTTATCATAGGTGAGAAGGGGACTTTCCAAGTTAAGCTTACCTCTAGGGGGAAGGTTTCGCACGGTAGCAGGCCCTCCCTTGGGGAAAACGCGATAATGAAGCTCTTCGATGACATAATGGCAATAAAGGGGTTAGAGGGGGTGGAGGGCAAACTAAATCAAGAGATAGTGGAAGGCATGAGGGATTACAGTGAGGAATTTTTAAGGGAGGCTTTAAGAGTGACTGTCAATGTTGGAGTTATAAAGGGGGGGTTGAAGGTCAATGTAGTCCCAGACTACGCTGAGGCGGAAATAGACATCAGGATCCCCCCTGGGGTTACAGTTAACGAGGTTAAAGACCTCCTTGAGGGGAAGATTAGGTCTAAATTGGAGGTCACCAACTCCTCAGAACCTACTCTCACTGAAACAAAGAACTATTACGTGAGGGCAATGAAGGAGAGTATAAAGAGGGTTACAGGAAAAGAAGCTAAAGCCATGATAAGCACTTATGCAACAGACGGTAGGTTCTTCAGGTACAAGAGTTTACCTGTTATAGTTTACGGTCCAGGTGAGCTGGAGTTGCTTCACTCCTATAACGAATACGTAAGGGTAGAGGACGTAGTCCTCTCTGGAAGGGTTTTGAAGGACTTCCTTTTGAACATTAAAAACGCTTATTAATTTCCGTTACTATTACATATTATGAAGGGTTTATTCATAGTAAGGTTGAGATTTAATAAAAGGGAACTAGAAGGGGAGTTCAATAAGTGGTATTCTAACATACATTTGGCTGACATGATAAAGGTGGAGAGGATGAAGGCAGCTAGGAGGTTCTCCTCAGAGGTCTCAGACCTAAAGTACTTAGCCTTATATGAATTCGATAGCGTAGAGGACATGCTGAAGAGCAGGGAAAGCCCGGAGAGGAAGGCAGCCCTCTCTGATTTTGCCAGGTGGACAGTTCACATAGATAAGATAGAGAGGTATTGGTTGGAGTTAATAGAGTCTGAGAGCTCAGGTAAAATAAAGGATTCGGAAATGCTCTTCCTGGCCTCTTCCAATTCAAGGGACTTAGAGGGAGTGAAAAGCTTTAGGGGAGTGGAGAGCAAACTAGTTTATAAGGCTATATCTACTGACCCTGGAGGGTTGCCTTCAAATGTAGTAATACTCCACATACCAAGCCACATGAGGGGGGAGGCGTTGAGGATAATAGATGAAATCAGTAAAAGGGAAGGGGTCAAGTACGGTTTATACAGCTTCATCTCTTCGCTAACAAGGAACTCTGCTTAGCCTATCGTCTTGAAGATTGACCTTGCATTAAGGCTAACTATTTTCTCCAATTCCCCCCTAGGTATTTGGATCTTGAGGAATTCCTGTAGATTTTCCCTCAACCCCTTAACTTCTCTATCTGGGAAATCACTGCCGTAAACGCACTTGGAACTGATAACGCTTAGCCTTGGGATGTACTCCAATACTTTCTTTGGTGGAATGCTGGAGAGATCCAAGAACACGTTTTCCCTTATCCTCGCCAACTGAAACGCAGTACTTACCCAATTGGGCCTCCCTGCATGTGCCATTACTATACTCAGCTTTGGGAAGTCAAGAGAGACATCATCAATGAATATAGGGTCTCCGTACTTGTTTCTACTCGTTGGGAAATTGCTCGTCCCAGTGTGGAAAACTACTGGTAAGTCGTTTTCCTCTGAAAAGGAATAAAGGAGTTCAAGTGTTTTGTTCCCCCCTTCTTCCTCTCTATAAGCATTAGGCTTTATCCACATGTGAGGGGGGTGTAACTTGAAACCTGAAACCCCAGCCTCGAACTGCCTCTCCAACCAGTACTTAGCCTCTCCCTCGTTTAGGACTTGTGGTTCAATCCCACCTACAACTGAGAACCTATCCCTATACCTTGAAAGGAACCTCGCTAACTTCACTGGAAAGTCCTCCTTGGTTTTCCAAAGCCTCCTCGATGGGTAGGCTATTATAACTACGTAATTAATTTCAGCCAAATCCATTACTTTTATTATTTCCTCTGGACTGGAGACCCAATTTAACCAGTTATTGCCTAAAACGTTTACTATCACTTCCAGGGAATCTTTGTCCAGTACCTCTTTAAACCATATATGTGTGTGAGAGTCCACATAACCCATGGCGTTTCAATGGCTTTGGGTTTAATAAAGTCATTAAAAAGTGCTATTAACGTGTAGGCAATGGAAATAATAGCACTCATTGAAAGGGGGAGATGGGAGGGATTAAGGTGAAAGGCGTTCACTTGTGGAGCGACTTGAAGATATAACCCTTCACTTGGCTTTACCATTACTAAGAAAAAACATTTATCATTTTATCCTTCTGACCTCTTCCCCGCCCTTTATGGTAGACCCAAAAATTTCCTTAGAAATCCTTTAATAACCTTTCCAATTGATGTGGATTTTTGGTCTACTGTAAAGGGCGAGGCTTGTCGTTCGTTCTGTCATTTTCTTTGAAATCTCTAGAAAAATCTCCTCTCCCTCCAAGTGAATTTCAACGGAGGCATCAAAAGGAAGGTCGTAGAGGTCTATGGCTTTTATCAATATGTTTTCCCTCAAATTCCTCTCCTCTTTCTCACTTAAGACCCTCTTTACGTGAAATCGGATTAAGAATACACCGTAACTGCATTATCTAATTGAATTTTAAAGCCCAAAGTGATCAAATATATAACTAATGCCAAACTTATCATATATCAATGACGGAGGAAAAGGAGACAGTGCTGAAATCAATAGAGTTGAACAGCACTAAGAACCAAAGGCTCTTAATATATATAACCAAAGACCTTTTGGGGAAGGGATTTGTCTGCGAGTCCTTGATTACCTTCAACAAGGTTAGAGAAGGTGCTTCAACCCTCTTTGTGTATAAGAAGAAGGAAACTGAAGAGGGTAAGTTACTTGGCGAGGAAGTCAAGTGCGTTGAGAGGGAGGAAATCCACTACCAGGACTCTTCCAGAGTCTTGGGTAAGACATACGATGCTTTAGTATTAGATGTAATACATGACCTAAGACCAGATGATATAGGTAAGTTAGTTGAGGTAGTGAGGGGAGGGGGAATAATAATAATGGTGGGGCCAAGGGTTGAAGAGGTTGATAATTGGGTAACTAACTACCAAAGGGAAATAGTTGTCGAGCCCTTCCAAGGGGAAATGAAGACTAGGTTCGAGAAGAGGTTTTTGAACAGGACTATAGGAAGGGATGGGATAATTTACGTCTCCAGAGATAAAGTGGTTGCGGGGAAGGTAAGTAATGAGTTAGGGAAAGCTGGAGTAAGCGAACCCTTCGGAAGTTTCCCCAGGGAACTATATGAGATGTGCTTGACGAACGAGCAAGTGAAGGTGTTAAAGGAGTGTGAAGGGCTGAAGGGTAAAGGGAAGTACGTCTTGTTAGTGAGGGCAAACAGGGGAAGGGGAAAGAGCGCGATATTGGGAATTTGCGCCTCAGCTTTAATTTACTCTTCAAGGGAATTCAGGGAAATAGTAGTTACCTCCCCTTACCCAGACAACGTCCAGACCCTATTCGAGTTCGCAGTAAAAGGCCTAGAGTCCCTTGGGCAAAAAGTGAAGTTAAAGGAGAAGGAAGGGTACATCGTAGAGGTTTGGAGTAGGAAGGGCAAGGTTTTCTACCTCTCCCCCCTTTCTGCATTAAAGAGCAAGGCAAATATAGCTATAGTCGATGAGGCCTCTGGAATACCAATACCTATACTATTAAGCATAATGAGGTCGTTCTGGAGGGTAGTGTTCTCCTCTACTACCCACGGCTATGAGGGGTCAGGGAGGGCTTTCGCAATAAGGTTCATGAAGAGGCTAGAGAAGGAGAGGGGGGAGGAGCTTAAGGTTGTTGAGATGGAAACCCCAATAAGGTATGGAGCTAACGACCCAATTGAGAAGTGGCTCTACGACGTTCTTTTGCTAGACGCTGAGCCCCAGGAGGTAAAAGAGATTAAAGAGGTGAGTTATCTTAAGGTGGACAGGGATTCCCTCTTCTCCACCCAGGAGGATTTGCTAAGACAACTTGTAGGGCTATATGTTTTAACCCATTATAGGAACAGGCCAAACGATTTGGTTTTAATGGGAGATGCCCCTCACCACTTCCTGAGGGCACTAATAACTGACAGTAAAGTTGTTTCAGCCCTTCATTTGGCATACGAAGGAGGGTTAAAGGAGGAGTTAATTAAGGAGGCGGAGAAGATAAGGAAAGGTCACTTGATCCCAGTTTTAGTCCTGAGGTATTACCCCCAATACAAAGCGTTTGCAAAGATGAAGGGGGTAAGGGTAGTTAGGATAGCAGTTCACCCTGAGCACTGGAACAAGGGGATAGGCTCATTAGCTTTGACCAAACTTGAGGAGGAGCTAAGGGGGGAAGTGGACTGGATAGGATCAGGGTTCGGTTCAACTCCTGAGCTCCTTAGGTTTTGGCTTAGGAACGGTTTCATCCCTATAGGTTTAGGTGGAAAGCCAAACGAGGTCTCAGGCGAATTCACTGTTGTAGTGGTTAAGCCTCTAAGCAAGAGGGCTGAGGACATTGTGAGTGAAGTCTCTAGGGAGTTCAGGATCAGGTTCCTGGACTCCCTCTTCGACACATACTACAACATGGACAGTTACTTAGCGCAAGTACTCTTGTCAAGGTCACCTGGTGAGTACAAGGCTAAACCTGAGTTCCACGGCTCCCAGGGGCTTAGGTTAGAGTCTTACTTGAACAAATACATAACCTATGAAGGGGCTTCCGACTCCATAAGGGCATTAACAAAGGCTCACTTCTTAAGTGGTGAAGGGAAGAGGCTCAGCTTGACTCAGGAAGAGGAGAGGCTCCTAATACTAAAGGTTCTGCAAGGCAAACCCTGGAGGATAGTAGGTAAGATACTACATAGAAAAGTAGCTAACTTAAGGGAGGAGTTAATGGAGGTGGTAAAAAGGATGCACGAATACTATTAAAGGTTTCAACCTTAAAAGCCCAGAGGGCCTACCTAGCGTTTAGAGTATATGGAAGCATTTAATCCACCTTCACCGACTTCATTACATCACTAATTTCCAATTAATCATCTACTTAATTGATTTTAATTAAGAGGTTATAGGGGGTCGGACTTTCATAGGATTTCATGATATTTCATATTAACCCTCGTCCTCATACCCCTTATTTCCCTCTCCGTGCCGTCTACGGGACTAACTCCCCTCGAGGACACGGTGAGTTTCATTATGTGTCTTCCTCAACCTCACATTGCTCATCGACTTCATATTGGCACCCTCTAATAGATGTTAGCATGAAAGTCTATAGATTTTAATGCTTCTAACATTCTTATGGAGCAAATAGTTTTCAGATCAACGGTCTCAAGGTATGGTACAGATAAATATGGGAATAAAAGGTAAGGTATAACAATACCTTCAAAACTAAGGGATAAGGGTGAGAAATTATACGGTAAAGAGATGATCGTAATTGTTATCCTACCAGATGATGAGGAGTAAATTAATCGCTTCTAAGGAAGCACTTGAAAACTTCCAATTCGTCACAACAAACGGTAAAGTTGTTTTTGAAGATAAGGATAAGATAGTTAGGATTGCTAGAGCTTACTCAAAGGTTGTTAAAAGCACTATTAAACCATTGTTAGATGGGGAGAGTATAGATGAATTAACTAGGGAGTTTTACAACGTTTTACCAAACTACATTTACCTCGAAACTGCTTTAAAGCAAGCTAAGACAATTGTTGAGGGATTGCTAGAAAGGTAGGAAGAGAGGGGTGAGATTATTCACGCAAGGATAAGGAAGTTCTGGTTTGGGAGTAGGGGGAATAAAGCTGATAAGGGTAATAGGAATGTGAAGTTCCGCGTCTAGGAGGATCACGTGTTAATTAAGGTCAAGGATCCTTGGAGAACGTGGGTTTATGGGAAAGCATATTTTGGTAAGGATTACCTGCCATTGCTTCGTGAGTTGGAGGATTTATCTCAAAGGAAGGAGGAGGGTTATGGTGCAGTAATTTCCTTTCCAAGGATTCACCTTCAAGTACCGCTTTGGTTGTACTTAAAGCACTTCTCTTTACCAAAAGATTGAAAGCCTCGCCCTTTACGGTGGACCCAAAAATTTCCTTAGAAATCCTTTAATAACCTTTCCAATTGATGTGGATTTTTGGTCTACTGTTTAGGGCGGGGAGGAAGTCAGCAAGAGTAGGAGTGGTAATAGGAAAGTTTCACGTTTCGCTAAGACGCAAATGCTAATTCACGGTGTTATTAAGGCGTTAAGGTTAGGATTTAACGTTATTTTAGTTAACCCTAAGGGTACTACTAATTCAGAAGAGCATGATAGGATAATGATGGAGAAGGGTTTTGATAGGCATACAGCCTCAGCTTATTTAATAGCGTTAAAAGGATTAGGAATGTTAAATGATATCAAATAGTATAAAATTCACGGCTTGTCGGAAACTGTTGAAGACGGCATTAAATGCCCTCCTTGAAACCTCTGGTTGAGTTCACTGTTTACCCCTAAACTTTCACTTCATTCGCTTTATGTTTATCATGATCAAGAGGTACTGACCCTGAACCACGTTCTCATCCAAATTACATGTAAGTCAGGAAACTCCTTAGAGCCCACAATTCCACTTCAATCTCTCCATTTTCGATATAGCAAATTAGGGCTCAGTCCACTCTTAATACTAGAAGCAACCAAGTTCCCTTGATTTCAAGAGAGTTCATATTTTAACTTAATCTCCCTATCTTTGGGCATAGCTTTCATTAGGAGTAGCCTAGATTAAGGGAAATCAAAAGAATTAAAGATTTTCTATGAGAGCGAAGAGGGTTCAGTCTCTGACTAACACTTCCAGACCCTCAACCCCTTCAAAAGGGGGTCGGATAAGTAATACCTCCCTTCCCTTTCCACCAAAAAGGAGTAGCCCAGTAGATTATTGATAACGTTATATACTGTATTATCGTTAATTCTCCTACCCTCTAGGGCCTCTAGGGAGTTTTTTACTTCCTTCCAAGAACACCCTTCCTTGCAGACTTCAATTACCCTTAAGTACCTCTGTTTTGACTGCATTCTCCCGCCCTCTCTCAAGAAGTTGCAGAACTCCCTGGTCAACAACCTCATTGCGTAGGCCTTAGTCTCCTCAAGGGGATTTTCCCCCTTCTTTATATATACATACCCGAAGTAAGTTAGCCATCCTGGGTTTCCACCCAGTTCCCTATAAACCCCCTCCCCTCCCCTGAACTCTATCCCGTACTGTTTGAAACCCTCTTGAAGGAATCTCACAGCGTTCTCTTCGTTAAATGGGCTCACCTCTATCTCCACAATAGCCCTGCCGAAGAGTGGAGAACTCTCGTCTCCGACTTTCAGGAACTTGTCTTTCAACCTTACCTGGGAACCTGTGACAATGAAGTTGAGGTTCCTCAGGTTATCAAATGCATAGGCTATGGAGGGCAATATATTGTAACCCCTCAACTTAATGAGCTCTTGGGCCTCATCTAAGACAATTGTAACTTTCCTTCCTCTGCTTTCCCCCCATGAGTTAAGAGCTACAAGTAAATCTGAGAACTCTACCCTGTCCTTCCCCCAGTTAAAGTAGACAGAGAAGCCAGCTATTTGAATTCCCTTGACATCTTTTAAGTGTGTTAATAACCCTTTGTCCCGTTTAATTACCCTTTCCACTTCCCTTTCTGTAAGCTCAAGGAAGTCCTTGTACACTATGTAGTCCCTGTTCTCGAACTTCCTTATGTCTAGGAATAGGTAGGGCACTCTCATCTCATTTAACAGGGACTTCACGAGGGAAGTCTTCCCAGTCCTCCTCAGTCCCACCACTACTACTAATGGGGAGTCAAGTGATCTCCTCAACAGGTCAACCTCCTTTTCCCTGTCGAAAACGTCCTTTAAGTTATCTTTAGGTCTAGGATCAAAGAACACTGAACTTACCCCCTCCTAAGTTACTTACCCCCTCCTAAGTAAAAAGCCTTTACTATTTTGCAAGCTTAAGGACTTCCCTTAACCTTCTTTATCTTAGAGACAGGATTGTGAACTGCGAGTTGTTTTTCTACTCTCATTTCTCTCATTTTCACTTCTCATTTACGATTAAGCAGGGACTTAGCCTTAAATCACCTTAATGGTATGTAAGGCATGAGACTTGAGCCTAAAGACCTCTGGTTTATACATCCCTAATCCTTTTGGACAGAGCCCACTTTAAGAGGAACTCCGCCTTTTATCTGTAAAAACACAGCATAAACGAATATGAAAAGGTTCCTGTTAACGTGAAAAAGGGATTCAGTCCAGCACTTAACTTCCAAACATGTAAAAAGTGGGAAATGTTCATCTACTCCAATCACTTCACTTCGCTCAAGCTTAACTCACACTCAATTAAGGGCCTTGGAAGCAGAGATCTGCCTTCCTTTGATGCCTAAGGAGGCATTTGAGCTTTACCCCTCCGAGCACTTCTTGATAGTAATGACATCTATCGAACTCGACGAACAAATTACAGCCTTTCCTTAGGAAAAAGTGTTCATCTCTTTTATGGATAGTCTTTTAATAATTGATTCTAAGGTAGAGGCATGGCATTAAACCCCTATATTAAGTACATACTGATCCTCTCCATAACGTTGGGGATAACTGTTACAATAGCCTACCTCGTTTCCGCTATATTAAATTTACCAATAAACATATTAACCGTAATAAACGCTGTCTTGATCGCCTCAATAGGGGCAGTTACAATTAACGTGGTCTCGAGGTTCCTGAAAGTAAGGGTAAGCAACTACATAGGCAAGACAACTGCTGAGAGCGTGAGTTTGGTTATCCAAGTCTTGGGATACACCATAATAGCTATTGTAATTCTCACCTCCCTTCACGTGGGGGACACAAGCGCACTGTTCGGAGGGACAGTGTTCGGTTTAGTAGTGGGCTTGGCCTTACAGGGACCACTTTCAAACATATTCTCAGGACTACTCTTGATATTTAGCAGGCCGTTCAATGTTGGGGAAAGAGTTACTATAACAACTTGACAATACGGCCTCATTGCCCCTAGTTACCCCCCTAAGTTCTGGTCTAACGACTTCCTAATCCCGGGATACACAGGTGTAATAATGGATATTAGCCTTATTTACACCACTATCTTAACTGATGAAAACGTCCTCATGAAGATTCCAAATAGCATCATTAGCCAAGCTGCAGTATTCGTTCACAAAGAGGAGTACAGGCTCGTGAGGACGAAATATGAAGTACAAAAAGACGTAGAACCCGACGAGATTATACCTCAGATAAAGGAGAGGTTAAAGGGTTTAGGTTTCCTCGTTAAGGACCCTGAGGTCAAGATTCTTGACACTACACTTAACACTTATGTCTTAGCTATAGACGCATATTGTAAGGGGCAGTACGAGGAACCTCCCAGGAGCGAAATAATAAAGGCAATAATGAAGGTCGTTAAGGAGTACAGGGAAGAAAAAATGAGGGCTAGGTAAATATAGAGTTGAGGGCTAATATTTTGCTAAGTTAAAGGAGGAGCTTACATGTGATGTAAACAAAAACTCGCTTTAAGTAAGGGTAAATTGGAAAACCTTTAGCAAGCAGTGCCTTATATGACGAGGTTGGAAACTATGGGCAGTGGATTCATTCCTCGTCAAGTATCCTTCGAAAAGAGGAATGAGGAGACTTTAAGGAAGAAGCTTGAACTAAACCTAAGACAAGAGAAATTTAGATTTCTTCCAAAGACATTACGCTTGCAAATCCACTAACCTTTCTTCTCAATATCTCATCTTCAGTAATTAACGGTAAACTTAAATATCTCGAGAGCCAAAAGTATGATCCATCATAGAACGAGATTTTATTCTTAATAGCAATCATTTCAACCTCATCATATTTTACGTCTTCTAAATTCATAGTTTCAAGGACTTCAAGTAAAAATTGATATAACTTCTCGCCCTCATCTTTAGTAATCCTTTTAAATACTGTGACCTCCTTACACACAACATTTCCCAACTCAAACTTAGATAGAATTGCAGTGTAATTTCCTCCTAGAATACTTAATTTATTAAATGAAATTGCTTTATAAATTGAAGCGTCAAACACATAACTCATCTGTTTTCCCTATCCTCTCTAATGCTCTTTACTACATCATCAGGCGGTATCTTCTTTAACATGTCTGCGACTTCATCTATTCTTCCCTCCAATTCCTTAGCCCTCTTAACTTCATTTATTAAAGCCCTTTTAATCACTTCAGCTTCACTTATACTATATTTTTTAATTCCCTTTCTAACTCCTCTGGAATTCGAAAAGAAATTACTACAGTCTTTCCCATAATACATGCTCTATGTTCAATATTAAAAAGCTCACTTTATGTTTACTTACTATAAACTTAGGTTAACGTGAATTATGAAAAGTTGATCTACAGACTATAACACTTTTACGTAGCTACTAGTTACTTATTTTCAATCACTTCTAAATATCCTTGATTAAGTTATGTTTACATAGTATTACCCAAAATTTTCATTAATGACCTCCCAACTTATGAAGAGCTCTGCTCACGAGGGAGTGATAAAGTGTTGATGGGAGACGTGTTTCCCTCGACCAACTTAATGATTTAGGGGGAAAAGGTTTATGACCCCTTAAGAGGATGCCGTGGCTGAATTAAAAGCAATTAAAAATAAGGATAAGTCACGCCACGGGTAAACACAGCTTCGAAGTCAATACTCAAATCAGGGAAGTCTACATCTATATTCTTGTTCTAGTATATAATGGAGATAAAATCCTGGAGCTCTCTATAACCAATTCCTCTCCTTGAACTCTTCGTAACTCCTGAGGGTCTCCCTGTCTATACTCGGCTTTACCCTCCCCAAGACATCTTTAAAGTCCTCTAAATCTATTTTAGTCCTCAGCACTCCGCTACTCGACGCCTCCTTGAGTAGTTTCCTCCTTACCTCCTCAATAACTAACTTCAAGTCAGCGGGGGTGTAGAAATCAGTAATTGAAGCTACCTCCTCAATTACCCTTTCCTCCACTTCTAACCCCTTGCAGAGGACCTTCAATATCTTTGCCCTTGCCTCCCTGTCTGGAGGGGGGACATAGATGATCTTATCGAACCTCCCTGGTCTAAGGATCGCTTTGTCTAGATCCCATGGTCTGTTAGTTGCTCCAACTACAATCACGTTCTTCACCTCCCTTAAACCGTCCATCTGTTTTAGGAGCTCCGTCAAGGCGTTCCTCCACTCATTAACTGACCTGCTCCTGGCTATCATATCTATTTCGTCTATAAATATAACCGAGGGGGCGTTATCTATGGCAATGTAGAACTTCTCCGCTATTATCTTGGGGCTCTCGAAGGGGCCTGAGGAGGAGATCTCTTCTCCAGATAACTCTATGAAGTTGAACTTGAGGTCGTTGGAGAGGGCCTTAGCAATGCTCGTCTTCCCAGTTCCAGGAGGACCATATAGGAGGATCCCCTTCACTGGGGAGATCTTCAATTTCTCAGCTAATTCCCTTTTTAAAAGCGGTAGCTCAACTGACTCCCTAAGGACTCTCTTTACCTCTTCTAAGTCCCCTAGGTCATCCCACGTGATTTCAGGTACACCGTAGGTCTTAATGGATATCTTAGCCCTGGAGTACTTCTTAGCTATGGTCTCGAACTTTATTATAGTGGAAATTTGGACTGAGGGTTTGCTCGACTCGATCAAGCTTAAAAAGTCCTCTGTAGTTGGGTTTTGTTTCTTTCCCATTACTTGCTCAGCTATGTTCTTTATGTCTGCAGGGGAAAACCTATCGCTCATCTTAGCCAAGAGGGAGTAATCTATTCCCTCAGCCTTAATATACCCCCTCCATATCTCCTCCCTTCCCTTCTCATCTGGCAAGGGGACGTAAATTACTTCGTCGAACCTCCCAGGCCTCAAGAACGCTTCGTCTATTTCCTGGGGGATGTTAGTGGCACCTATTATAAGGACTTTAACCTTTTTGTCGTGAAGCTCCTGCAACCTCATCAACATTATATTAATTAGCCTGTGTGTTACCTCGTGTATGTCTTCCTCTCTCTTCATAGTGAGGCTGTCTATCTCATCTATGAGCAAAACTGAGGGGGAAGAGGACTCTACATTATCAAAGTAGGACTCGAGCAAGTACTCGCTCTCACCATACCATTTACTTAAGACGTCGCTTGGCCTTAGCTCAAAGTAACTCCACTTTAGCTTGTTTGCCAGAGCCCTAGCTAACGTACTCTTCCCTGTTCCAGGGGGACCGAAGAGTATAACACCGTAAGCCCCTCTATCCATTACGTTTTTAGCTATCTCCTCTAGCCTTTCCTTCACTCCCTTCTCATCATATATTTCATCCCATGAAACGCTTGGATAAGGAGTAGCATTTGGTTTCCTGTTTTTTGGTTTAAGTGTCATCCCCATCCTCCTACTGAAGACAATGAAGTATATTAAGGGGAAGAGGAAGAATAGGAGTGTTACTATGATCTGGAGGAGAAGTATTAATGTGTTGTCGCTCAGCCCAATTACTATGAAACCTGAGGAATTGTTTGACTGACTTGTTGTAGTGAAGTTACCCAGGCTCATCATTAAACTTTACATTTCCAACTTTTAAGAGTTGAAAATCAAAGGAGTAAGTCAGAAACAAAATAAAGCATTAGGGGCTAGACATTGTTTTGAGTTCATTGAACTTTCATGAATATAACTTAACCTTTACGCTTCCTCAAGGTCAAGGCCGAATTCCTCACGACTTTACAAAAGAGAGGTAGCCACTCTTAAGCTGGATTATCCTCTCATTTGTTTTCTAGTATATCTATTAACAACGCTAACGAACCTTTTCCCCAGCTCTAGTGCTTGATATCGAACCCCTCTAAGGCTGCGAGGAAGTCAATACTAGGAATCGCACTTCTTAACACGACACTTCTTTGGGATAATACATCTATTATGTGTAAATTATATTATTTTTCGACTTCAAAATAACATAAATTTCTTAGTTTAACAGAAACTGTTGAAAACGCGCTAACCTGATTTGGGGAATTATATTGTGGATAGTAACTCTTTTGAACTAAGTTATTAAAACTCCTTCTTGCATGAAAAAGACCTCCATTAGTAGCTCTTTTACTTTAAGGGAGAAGGCTAAAAAATGTAGTCCATCATCTTCTCCTTAACCCACCTTGGATAGTATTCATAGAATTCCTTTGGGTACGCCTTCCTCAGCCCTTCGTAAGTAGCCTTGATTAATTTGGGTTTTCCTCCTTCATCATTTATCACTTTGACTAAACCCTTCTCCTTCAAGCTATTTATAGACATAATTAATACTCCTTCGTCTCCCTCAACGAACTTCTTTATGTCCTCTATATCCATGTATAGTCCTGGGTTAACTAAATAGTCCCTTGCAAGGACCTTCAGCAACTGCACCTCACCTTCTTCCCCTGCCATTAGCTTCTCCTTCGTTATTGACTTCTCAGATACAGTTATAGGAACTTTCAGTTCCCTATGCGGAATCCTCACAGGTTCTCTTAATTCCTCCTTCATCGCCTCCATTGAGTACCTCACCAAGAACCTCCTTATTACTTCGCTAGTTCCCCCTCCTATAGTTAATAGCTTGGCGTTCCTGAATATGGCATCTATTGGATAGAATTTCGTCCAGCCATCTCCTCCCATAGCCTGAATAGCGTCCCTAGAACCTTTCTCAGCTGCCTCAGTCGCAAAAACCTTCAATACGTTCGCATCTATTATAGGGTCAACCCCTTTATCCATTTGATATGCAACGTAGTAAGTCAGAAGCCTCGCTATCCTGTAGTTCATAATGATGTCAGCTAGTTTATATTGAACTGACTCGTATTCAAAAACTGGCTGGTTGAATTGTATCCTTCTTTTCGTGTAGAAAGAGACGTACCTAGCCATTTCCCTTAGCCATCCAACTTGCTGTGCCCCTATTATTAACCTCTCGAAGTTTAGCCCTGAAACGAGTATCCACCACCCTTGACCTTCGTCTGAGATCCTGTTATCCTCGGGAACTTCAACGTTATCCAAATCCAGGTAACCGTTCATAACCCCATCAAAGCCCTGGAGTTCATTTATCTTCTCTATCCTAAACCCCTTTGCCCCCCTTTCCACTATAAATGCTGACAAATGAGAATAGTTCTCCCTAGCCCTCTTACTTCCATCAGTTACAGCGTAAACTATGTAAATGTCTGCCATCCCCGCGTTAGTTATGAACCTCTTCTTACCATTTATCACGTATTTATCCCCCTGTTTAAATGCCTTTGTCTCAGCACCTGCTGCGTCGCTCCCAACATAAGGCTCTGTTATACACACTGCCCCAATAGTACCCTTAGAGAACCTCGGTAACCACTTCTCCTTTTGCTCTTCGCTACCATACATTAAGGTTTGATATAGCCCACCGAAGAGGGTCGTGGTGAAGACTTCTGCAATGGACTTGAAACTGCTCAAATACTCGGTTAAGATAACTGAGCTAGTGAAGTCCCCTCCCATCCCTCCATATTGTTCGGGTATTATAACCCCCCACCACTTTTTCTCAACTATCGCTTTGTGTAAATCCCATGGATACTCGTTCTTCCACAAAGCCTCCTCTGACCTCCACAAATTCTCATCGACGAATTCTTGAACTTCCTTAGCTAATTTCCTATGTTTCTCCTCCCACCAAGGGAACTCCTCCACCATTTTCCCTCGCTATAATTTTCCAAACTCTTATATTTTTTGAACTCCTATCTAAATCCTTTTTCATATGGAGCTTCTTTTCTTTGTATTTTTACTTTACAAAATAAACGGGGCTTCTCATAAAGCAAACTTCTAAAGGGGATTAGGAAGAGAATAAATGCCAGCTCCTTTGAACTAGAAGAAAGTAATTTATCTATAACATAGAGAGATAATAGATGGATAATTCACGTTTAGTTATATCGAAAAGGATCTAAATGGAAGCGCAAAAAGGCTAAGGGAATATTGGCAGAATAAAACTTTCAAGGAAAAGTATTTAACCACGAGAATTAGATTAACAGAGGTCTGAAGCGTGATAGAAGCGAGGGGAGGAGTTGAGAGGATATATATTTTCTATCATGGTAGTGCAATGAGGAAGGCCTCAATATTTGAGGGCTCATATGGTAGGAAAGGAGATGAAGTAGTTGAGATACCAATGACTTCCTTTTTACTTGAGGGGAAAGACATTAGGTTGCTCTTCGATACTGGAATAAACGACGATATTCTCCTTAACGAAGCTGGGGTTGCAGAGAAGAAGGGGTTTTACAAAATTGGAAAGGAGCTTAGCCTAGAGGAGAGACTCAAGGTACTCAACTTGAAACCTGAAGACATAAACGCAGTTGTGATGTCCCACCTCCACTACGATCATGCAGGGGGGCTTCACCTCTTCTCAGGTACAAAGATACCTATTATAGCACAGAAGAGCGAGCTTGAGGAGGCCTTAACTTATATATGGGAGAGGGAAGAGGAGGAGAGGGCCCTGTATAGGGAAAAGGATTTACCCAAGGGGAGGAACTGGCACACTCTAGACAAGGAGTCTATGGAGTTAATTGAGGGAGTTAAGCTCCAATGGGTTGGGGGTCACACAAGGGGGAGCCAAATACTTGTCCTTAGGACTGTAAATAACAACAACTACATTCTTGCTGGGGATTTATTCCATTTAATAGGGGAATACAGGAGGAGGGAAACAGGGGAGCTCACTTACAATAGGTATAAGTGGGAAGTATCAATGAATTACGTGAAACTGCTTTCCGAGATGGGTAAATACAGGGTTCTATTTTCTCATGATATAGAACTAATTAGGAATTACCCTTTAAGCCCCAAGTACTTGACTTAGTAATCCTCTTCTTTTGTAAATTCAGCAATACTCTTCCTTAAAGCGTTTGTAATATGATAAATTGTAAAAGCTGAAATAGTGGTAAAACGTAAAATTAGTGCATAGCTTGCTAGGATTTACATGTAACAGGTTTTCAAACTTCTCAATACTCTCCAGAACAAATCCTTTTTTAGTTTATTGTAAAATACAATATTGATCTCAACAAACTACTAGATTATGTGATTCATTAGTTCATTTTGCCTTCATTATTAGAGGATTCGCCTTCTTATTTTATGATGTAAATTGTAAAGTATAAGATGATGATCTACCTTACTAAGACACTACTCAGATAAAAGCCTATTCATTAATTGGCTTAAATTTAGGGAGAGATATCTCGTTAGTTATATCTTCGAAAAATACTTCGACTTCCATATCTCCTTTAATTGAATTATTATCAATACCTATCAATTGGGATATTAAACGTGGTCCTTCATCTAATTCAACCAATACTACATTGTCTGGAACTTTTTCTCCCCATCTTGAATTGGGAGTATCTTGAACTATAATCCATGATTTTACTTTTCCTCTACTAGAGCTTTTAACCCATTCGATATTTTCTGAAAGGCAGTAAGGGCAAAATGAACTTGGAGGGAAGAAATGTCTTTTGCAATCCATGCATCTAGGAATTCTCAATTCGTGTTTTCTAGCATATTCCCAAAACGGTTTTGTTTCATGTGTAATTGGAGGAAGTATAATAATCTTACTCATTTAAATCACCTCTATTTTTATTTATGGATAGTATTATAGAATCTCCTCATTGTCTCCCCATTGCACATATCTGCAATTAGGTATTTGCCTTTCTCCAGCTTCCCCTCTTAATTGACGTACCATTTCCACTATACAATTCCATCCTGACATATGACGCTCTGATAAGAGACCTCCTGAAGTATTAATTGGAAGCTTGCCACCAAGTTCAATTTTACCATCACGTCTCCATTCATAGGCTTTTGCGCTTAAAGTAAGTTTATGATCTACCAAAAGGGGTGAGCTGGGCCGTTCTCTTATTTAGGCAGTTTCAAGATCCTCTCACCAATTAAATTCCTAAGTATCTCAGATGTTCCAGCTGCTATTGTCCTCCCCCTTGAACTAAGCATTCCAAGGAACCACTTCTCCTTTACCAGCTCCTCGTAATCAAAATTCTTAACTGCAGCGTTGTAGACTTCCTGGAGTAGTTCTGAGGCCCTCAGCTTTAGGACTGCGCTCTCCTCCCCAAGTTCCTCTCCCCTCCTCAACTTATCTAAGATCCTCTCGTAAAAAGCCTTCAATGCTATTACTTCTATCTCGATGTCCTCTACGTCTATTTTAACCCCCTTGGCCTTCCCCCTGTCCTTCAACATGTTAAGGGTTTTCTCTGAGACGAACATTTGAGATACCCCATTTAGAAAACGCTCGTGGTTCAAAACTGTCATAGCTACTTTCCATCCATCTCCCTCCCTCCCTATTACGTTTTCCTCAGGGACTACAGCGTTCTCAATAAATATACTATTGAACTCTCCCTTTAACGTTATCTGGGTTATTGGTGAGACCTTAATCCCCTCTTGCTTCATATTCACTATGAACATGGTGAGACCTTTATACCTTTCCTCTCCAGTCCTCGCAAGGAGGATCATGTAGTTTGCCAAATGAGCGTAACTGCTCCATATCTTTTGTCCTTTAATTACGTAAGTGTTCCCCCTCTTCTCAGCCCTTGTCTTTAACGAAGCCAAATCGCTCCCTGCAGAGGGCTCTGAGAATCCCTGACACCATATATCCTCAGCCTTTAATATCCTGGGCAAGTACTTGGCCTTCTGTTCCTCACTTCCGTGGTTAAGTATAGCAGGTCCAGCAACCAAAATACCTATAGAGCCCAAACTCCTACCATAAGGAAGACCTGAGTTAGTGAACTCCTCATAAGCTATTAATTCGTAAATGGGATCCATCTCATAACCTCCGTATTTCTTGGGCCAAGTTATCCCTAAGTAACCTGCTTCATAAAGCTTCCTCTGCCAATTAATTAAGAGAGAGTAATCATCTATTTCAGTTGTGTCTATTAAAATCCTTCTATTCATTAGTTCCATTGGGGCATTTCTCCTTATCCACTCCCTAATTGAGTTCCTGAACTCCTCCTCATTCAAGGCCTTCAATTTCCTTATTTCACTGGAATTAAAAAGCTATAGTGAAGGGTAAATTTTCCTGTGAAAACCGAGCAATATTAAAAGGTTAACTAGCTTAAAAGGGTTATCCAGTTTCATTAAGCCTCAATTAACGCATTTAACTGATCAAGGGACAGTTTCTAATAAATATAGAAAGTTTTTGTGAATCATATCTATATTTCTGTTCAGGGCAAAAATCAAAATTTCCTTTATTGCGTAGAATACAAGGATATTGATTTCCTCTCTCTCCCTACAAGAGGGCTTATGATTTCCTCCCTTTGTTCTGAACTACACCCCTCATTTAGTAGATGCGAACATCATGCTCGGAATTAGTTCAATTAAATTTATCTCTTAAAATACATTATAGTACTCACGAGATAGAAATGGCCCTGAAAGGGAACAATGAAAGCCTCATTTAGTCTT
>Ga0079041_1000031_pt1 | contig 28950 bp, 7 predicted proteins | sample ECH_Bhost_MetaG_FD_76328 | JGI IMG/M metagenome (GOLD analysis project Ga0079041, IMG submission 76328) | Hot spring microbial mat communities from Yellowstone National Park, Wyoming, USA - ECH_B host_MetaG | ecosystem: Environmental > Aquatic > Thermal springs > Hot (42-90C) > Microbial mats ... | reverse complement strand
TTGTATCCTAAAATGAGGAATTGAAAGTCAAAGTCTCGTGTCTCATACTCTCCATGACGCCCAGTATCCTAAAATGAGGAATTGAAAGTCGCCTTTTCTCAAAGTCTTCGTAACGTATTTCATTAAGTATCCTAAAATGAGGAATTGAAAGACCGTTCACACCTTCACTTGAACAAGCCTATGACACACAGGTATCCTAAAATGAGGAATTGAAAGTGGAAACAGAACAATCTATATCAAGTGTCCAAACTGTATCCTAAAATGAGGAATTGAAAGAACCTCTGGACGTTGTAACTAGGAAGCACAAACACTTTGGTATCCTAAAATGAGGAATTGAAAGTTTTTTAAAAAAATCTCCTTGGCGTAATGATACGGGTATAGTATCCTAAAATGAGGAATTGAAAGTGAACACCGCCTACTACCAGCAGGAGTAGATGGATGTATCCTAAAATGAGGAATTGAAAGTAAGTGTCCGGTCAGCCATACCTCTCTAACCCCGTTGAGTATCCTAAAATGAGGAATTGAAAGTTCGCCACCCGCTCGAGGATATAGAGGCGCTGGCAGTCGTGTATCCTAAAATGAGGAATTGAAAGTCCCCTACCCCACCATCACCATAAAATATCCTGTAACCAGTATCCTAAAATGAGGAATTGAAAGAGCACGTATCAAGTGGGTCATCAACGTGGTTTGTTAGTGTATCCTAAAATGAGGAATTGAAAGTTTGGTTAAATGTTTTCTTTTTGCATATCGCAATGCTCTAGTATCCTAAAATGAGGAATTGAAAGGCTTCTCTGGGCTACCTTACCTCACTCGTGTTCCTTTAGTATCCTAAAATGAGGAATTGAAAGACTTATAACTAGGTCTATCATCGCCCCCACCAGTGTCCCCGTATCCTAAAATGAGGAATTGAAAGTCACCCGAGGCTTGAACGGCGAAGTTAACCGTTTCAAGTATCCTAAAATGAGGAATTGAAAGTGTACGCTCGACGTGTACCCACACGTTCAACAACCCTGAGTATCCTAAAATGAGGAATTGAAAGAAATTGCTTGTGCTTTTGAACCCACAAATCACGAGAGGTATCCTAAAATGAGGAATTGAAAGACCAGGCTGGACGTTTCAATTTTTCGGCGTTGCTATCGCAGTATCCTAAAATGAGGAATTGAAAGCGTAAGTCGGAGAACCCAATGGTGATTGAGAAGGAGGCCCGGTATCCTAAAATGAGGAATTGAAAGCACCCCTGGAAAAAGAGATGCTCAACGCGATCCTCCGGAGTATCCTAAAATGAGGAATTGAAAGTAGAAGACGTAAAGCGTAACGGGATCCTGCAACCCATCGAGTATCCTAAAATGAGGAATTGAAAGATAGTATGTCTTCCTATAATTCTATTAAGCGAAAAGGTAGTATCCTAAAATGAGGAATTGAAAGTAGAGACAGCCCACCAGGACGGGTGGGACGCGAGGCGTATCCTAAAATGAGGAATTGAAAGAAAATGGTGATAAATGCACCGCATAAACAAAAAAGTATCCTAAAATGAGGAATTGAAAGAATCAGTTGGGGCTTTTAGAACGTTTATTGTCGATTGTCGTATCCTAAAATGAGGAATTGAAAGATAATACCATTGATACCCACATTTTGGGCATTTTGCGTATCCTAAAATGAGGAATTGAAAGGGAACTGGTTGCTCCCACTGGATAGGGATACTGTTTGCGGTATCCTAAAATGAGGAATTGAAAGTACCCTGTTGGTCAAAGGAGCAGTGGTCTATCTCCACATGGTATCCTAAAATGAGGAATTGAAAGACGGCTATGAATTTCCTCAAAAAGACATGTCAGCGTAACGTGTATCCTAAAATGAGGAATTGAAAGTTCTTAACCTGTATCTCAAGCTTGTTTTCTTCCTTTTTCTTGTATCCTAAAATGAGGAATTGAAAGTTGAAAGACTTTGAAAAGGCGAATAAACCGCAGACTGTAGTATCCTAAAATGAGGAATTGAAAGATAGGCATAAACGCTTTTTCAAATGCTTTAGCGAGTATCCTAAAATGAGGAATTGAAAGGTTGGTGCAATAGCGGGTTACTTCCTTGCTAAATATTTACGTATCCTAAAATGAGGAATTGAAAGACTAATTGGTAGAACCAACTCTTTTTTCTCTTCTCTTTGTATCCTAAAATGAGGAATTGAAAGTTTAGTTATACACCAATAATCCTAATTCCACCAGGCTGTATCCTAAAATGAGGAATTGAAAGTTGAATTGCGATAGCAACGCCGAAAAATTGAAACGTCCAGGTATCCTAAAATGAGGAATTGAAAGATACTAGTTTTAACGAAAACAAAAGCAGTTGGCTTAGGTATCCTAAAATGAGGAATTGAAAGGCCAATTCTCTAAATGGATTCGGTTCATCCTCTTCGTTTTGTATCCTAAAATGAGGAATTGAAAGTCGTCGAGGGTGACGGCGCTGCTCGCTGGCACAGGTATCGGGTATCCTAAAATGAGGAATTGAAAGAAATGAGAAGCATCATGTTCAATTGTGCTTAATGGTGAAGTATCCTAAAATGAGGAATTGAAAGCAAAGTCATACCCTAAAAAGGCCTCGCTTGCGCCGTTAAGTATCCTAAAATGAGGAATTGAAAGTGTCAAATAGCTCTATTTCTATGCGGAAAGTTGAGAACGGTATCCTAAAATGAGGAATTGAAAGGGGCGCCCGCCGAGGTGAACCCGGACGGCACGGTGAGTATCCTAAAATGAGGAATTGAAAGTTTCGGAATATATTCGAGAGCAACTGCGGTATACTATTGTATCCTAAAATGAGGAATTGAAAGGTGTTATTGTTGCACCTTGCCATTCACTTGTGTTTTCGTATCCTAAAATGAGGAATTGAAAGTCACTGTTATATGTGTTTTATTTTTCGTTATCTTAGTGGTGTATCCTAAAATGAGGAATTGAAAGTAACACCTTCGATTCTTAGGAAGCCCTTGAAAGAAGTATCCTAAAATGAGGAATTGAAAGTGACGGTATATGTACGAGTTGTCCGACTGGTACGTGTTGTATCCTAAAATGAGGAATTGAAAGTTATACTAGGAGTGATTGGAGGGGTAGTTAGCACTGTCGGTATCCTAAAATGAGGAATTGAAAGACAGCGATAGGCACCACCCCAGCCTCCCTGCTCTATGAGTATCCTAAAATGAGGAATTGAAAGCCTCGATTTCGCGGAATCATATGAAGGTGATCGCTATTTTTGTATCCTAAAATGAGGAATTGAAAGGCTTAGGGTCGAGAGGGGTATACCTCCTCTTGAATACACCGGTATCCTAAAATGAGGAATTGAAAGTGCTGAGTGACCCCTACGTTGTCTCAGGTGTACGGTATCGTATCCTAAAATGAGGAATTGAAAGAGCCTTAAAGTCTTGTGGTAGCCGTTCAAAGTTAATGTATCCTAAAATGAGGAATTGAAAGCGATTTTCTTAACATTAATCTGTGTTCCTAAGCCATATTTGTATCCTAAAATGAGGAATTGAAAGATGGAGGCATCAACGTGTTCTTGGCCGAGTGGGAAAAGGGTATCCTAAAATGAGGAATTGAAAGTGCTTGCAAGCCGTACACCCTATCCTGACAAAGTCAGCCGGTATCCTAAAATGAGGAATTGAAAGACCACCAATACCAATAATAACAGTGTTGCTTATAAGCTTTTGTATCCTAAAATGAGGAATTGAAAGTACCCGAAAACTGGATGAGATCCCACTGCTTTACATAATTCTGTATCCTAAAATGAGGAATTGAAAGTATATCATAAGGTGGGGGTTGAGGGGGATACATCGGGTATCCTAAAATGAGGAATTGAAAGTACAAAAGGTTTTCTACGCTTAATAGGCGTGCTAGGCGGTAGTATCCTAAAATGAGGAATTGAAAGGTGTGCAAGGGGCCCCGCCCTTTCTTCCCCTCAAGTATCCTAAAATGAGGAATTGAAAGTTTAGGCTAACAAAGGGAACAGGCGATTCGCTCTCAGTATCCTAAAATGAGGAATTGAAAGTCTATACCGTCAATTTCCATGTCATGAATGGCTTGATATACTCGTATCCTAAAATGAGGAATTGAAAGTGGTCTCTATTTGATTTCACAGCCAAAAAACCATCAGTATGTATCCTAAAATGAGGAATTGAAAGAACACAATACGTAACAGTAATAAACTTTCAAGTTTAGTATCCTAAAATGAGGAATTGAAAGAGTTGAGCCTTATAGACCCGTGATAACGCCGTTTGCTTTGGTATCCTAAAATGAGGAATTGAAAGGGTATATTTTCCCGAAGGTTTCATTAAAAGTTCTCTCGTATCCTAAAATGAGGAATTGAAAGGGTTAATCAAATATTAATTATCCCGCCCGGTTGGTATCCTAAAATGAGGAATTGAAAGAAAGCGCCGAGCAACCCACCGCTCTTCGATTGCTGGGTGGTATCCTAAAATGAGGAATTGAAAGGCAGAGAGGTTATTGAACACCTTGGTCTCGTCAGCGATGGTATCCTAAAATGAGGAATTGAAAGTTAAGTAGGAAGGGTTTGTGCCGAAGGTTACATGTGTATCCTAAAATGAGGAATTGAAAGAACTTTATGAGTCCTTTAGTAATGGACCAGGGTTTGTATCCTAAAATGAGGAATTGAAAGGCAGCGCCGCGAGGCCGCTCGCCGCGAAGGCCCCCATGTATCCTAAAATGAGGAATTGAAAGTGGATATACAGGTTAGCCCAGCCGTATGGTGAGTTAGGTATCCTAAAATGAGGAATTGAAAGACACCCCAGCCGAAACCCACTTTGACTGGTAGCAGCAGTATCCTAAAATGAGGAATTGAAAGAGAGTGGGGCCACCGTGGAGGCAACCGTGTTCGCCGCCAGTATCCTAAAATGAGGAATTGAAAGACCGAGATGTTCCCAGCCTCCACCCTCCCCGCCGCGTATCCTAAAATGAGGAATTGAAAGCGAAACTCGGCGCCCCAACTGTGACCGGTTGAGTTGTAAGTATCCTAAAATGAGGAATTGAAAGCGTCCAACCTTCTCTTTTCCTGTAGTTTCTTCCTGATATGTATCCTAAAATGAGGAATTGAAAGTTTTATAGCTCCACCCCGTCAATCATGAACATTTTCTCAAGTATCCTAAAATGAGGAATTGAAAGTAACTAAGACTAGTTGCACGCTGACCCCTATCTATTTCGGTATCCTAAAATGAGGAATTGAAAGTAGCTAAACGTTGAGCTATCCTTTTGCCGTGAACGAGTATCCTAAAATGAGGAATTGAAAGCCTCGACCGCTAACCCCAGCTTCTCAGCCACTCTCAAGTATCCTAAAATGAGGAATTGAAAGTTTCCAACATATCAGTGGTTAAAGTTGGGAAGCCGTATCCTAAAATGAGGAATTGAAAGCTATAAAATCAGCCCCGAAAATCAATACATGAATGTGTGGGTATCCTAAAATGAGGAATTGAAAGTGCAACTCAACCACGCGCGCATACCCGATTATTTGGGTATCCTAAAATGAGGAATTGAAAGAGCTAATGGGAAATGGTGACGTGTATAACGTCTGGTATCCTAAAATGAGGAATTGAAAGCGGAGAAGAACTGCGCCAGCACAGGGCTTGTGAAGTACGTATCCTAAAATGAGGAATTGAAAGGGGTATCCTACCTGATGGAGTGGGGCGGTATCCCTTGTTGCGTATCCTAAAATGAGGAATTGAAATAGGTGAGCAGGCACGGTTCAATTCCCTTTTTCTTACCCCACGTATCCTAAAATGAGGAATTGAAATCATAGGCGCCTGGCGGTTTACCGCTAACAGGAACCACCGTATCCTAAAATGAGGAATTGAAATGGTTGCGATAGCGATCATACTCGGGGTGTTCTACCTAGCGTATCCTAAAATGAGGAATTGAAACGAAACACGTGGGTTGTGGTGCTGGTTGGAGCGCCGTATCCTAAAATGAGGAATTGAAATATACTTTTTGGCAGTATCCCCTCGACGAACACGGTTGTATCCTAAAATGAGGAATTGAAATCATCTCCACTCACCCACCTATCTTCCTGAGGAGGCCGGTATCCTAAAATGAGGAATTGAAATACTTGATGATAACCGACCTGAGAAGGGTTGCCAAATCCGTATCCTAAAATGAGGAATTGAAATCCGTCTACAATGAACACTTTGTCATAGTAGTTTGGTTGTATCCTAAAATGAGGAATTGAAATTATAGACTCAAAAAAAAGAGGTGAAAGACTTTTAAAAAGGTATCCTAAAATGAGGAATTGAAATAGCTAACTCATCGCTTCCACTCATACCCTTGTGGGTATCCTAAAATGAGGAATTGAAATGTGCCATCCACATTCTTAGAGTTCTCGAAATCAATATGTATCCTAAAATGAGGAATTGAAATGTGCCATCCACATTCTTAGAGTTCTCGAAATCAATATGTATCCTAAAATGAGGAATTGAAATAATAAGGGCTAGTGCATTACTAGAAGGTAGGAAAACAGTAGTATCCTAAAATGAGGAATTGAAATCGATATAATTGAGTGAACGGGTTATATTCTCCAGAAGTATCCTAAAATGAGGAATTGAAATAAGTGACCTTGAGACGCTATATAATTTAATGTGAGTATCCTAAAATGAGGAATTGAAATACTTATTGACATGTATGAAGCAGTAGACTCTAGAGTCGTATCCTAAAATGAGGAATTGAAATCACCTATCGCGCTCACGATTGTCAGTGTGACATATGTGTGTATCCTAAAATGAGGAATTGAAATCTGTGATGAGTTTGCGCTGGCAGCGTGGGCATACCCAGTATCCTAAAATGAGGAATTGAAATGGTTAGGGCTAAGCTTCTCTCCATATACTGGGATGCTCTGGTATCCTAAAATGAGGAATTGAAATCGCCATTACTATCACCACCACTCTCCCTCTACTATATGTATCCTAAAATGAGGAATTGAAATCTATACAGACGCAATAAAAAAGGTGCAAAAGCATGTATCCTAAAATGAGGAATTGAAATTAACTGTCTCTGTGCCACTTGCTGATAGTGGTGAGCTCGTATCCTAAAATGAGGAATTGAAATCTTAGGCCAGAAAGTATAGTGTTACCAAGCTCACTTAGGTATCCTAAAATGAGGAATTGAAATAAGAATACGCCAGCCGTAGCAGGCTCAAAGAATGTATCCTAAAATGAGGAATTGAAATGTAAAATAACTGGAGTGGAAGTGATTCAGACTAAGCTGTATCCTAAAATGAGGAATTGAAATTTTTTCTTTCACCATTTATCATATCGTATTGGGGGTATTGTATCCTAAAATGAGGAATTGAAATTAGTAGTTTGAGAGATAACGCTTTAAGTCATTAGCTATTTGTATCCTAAAATGAGGAATTGAAATTTTAACACTGCTTAGGAAAGCTAAAGATATTGTTATTGTTGGTATCCTAAAATGAGGAATTGAAATACAAATAAGATATGAAACACAAATATAAAAACACTACTAAGTATCCTAAAATGAGGAATTGAAATCTACTTATACCGCTTTTTTCTTCTGACATGGTTTTTGTATCCTAAAATGAGGAATTGAAATTCGATTGATGCCACTTGGCGCCGTGATTGTGAAGGGGTATCCTAAAATGAGGAATTGAAATCTTCAACGTTCACCTTCAAATTACCACTAGAGTCTAGGTATCCTAAAATGAGGAATTGAAATTTCATAACTGTACCCCCAGCACTCAACACCTTACTGTATCCTAAAATGAGGAATTGAAATTGGGCTCTCAACCGCTTGAAGCGTGGGGGGAACCCCGAGTATCCTAAAATGAGGAATTGAAATCTTCGCTCAATTCACTCATTACGCTCACCTCACTAAAGTATCCTAAAATGAGGAATTGAAATATATTAGGAACATAAGCCGTTCGCACAGCATCAAGCACTATGTATCCTAAAATGAGGAATTGAAATGAGTTGGACAAGGTCAACAAACAAGGTATTCGGTGAAACCCTGTATCCTAAAATGAGGAATTGAAATATGGTTGGCAGTAGTAGTCGTGCTTGAGTTATTGGCGAAAGTATCCTAAAATGAGGAATTGAAATTAACTCACCCGCCCTCCCTACCGCCACTGGTATCGGTATCCTAAAATGAGGAATTGAAATTATTTGTACACTATGTAGCCTGGCAACTCCTTCGGTATCCTAAAATGAGGAATTGAAATTGCCGTTTTGCGTAACGTTTATCACGGGGTAACGGGTATCCTAAAATGAGGAATTGAAATATCCCAAGTTTCTTTAGGATAACATGACCCAAGTAGCCCGTATCCTAAAATGAGGAATTGAAATGGGATAATCTTCAGAACCGCGTACGCCGTGCTGGGTATCCTAAAATGAGGAATTGAAATCTCACCCTCCTGGTAGAAAACGTAATCCACTAGGTCAGTATCCTAAAATGAGGAATTGAAATTGGGTTGAAAGCCACATTCCACGCATACATCGTAGTTCGTATCCTAAAATGAGGAATTGAAATATCATAAATGATGTCACTAATACCACATCTTCTAGTAATGTATCCTAAAATGAGGAATTGAAATCCTACTCACAGGACGCAACACACCTACAGGATACATCGTGTATCCTAAAATGAGGAATTGAAATATGTCTACGTCTTTGACACAAGTGTGTCGAAAGTCGCGTATCCTAAAATGAGGAATTGAAATTCCTCTTCCTTGTACTTGAGTTTGGTTTGAAAAGGGTATCCTAAAATGAGGAATTGAAATGTAATGATCATAACGTCAACGTTCAGTGGTAGGCCATCGGTATCCTAAAATGAGGAATTGAAATACAACGTCCTCGACTGTAAGTTGCCTAGACTGCGACTGGGTATCCTAAAATGAGGAATTGAAATGTTAGCACGGGGGCGGGTAAGCCTTTAACTGCTTTTACCCTGTATCCTAAAATGAGGAATTGAAATGGAGTCCCACCGTTGTCATTCACACTTACGGTTTTCGAGTATCCTAAAATGAGGAATTGAAATTCTACAATCAGGTTTCCACTTCTCTGTTTTAACTGTTCAGTATCCTAAAATGAGGAATTGAAATTTTCTAAACTTTTTCGCTTCTCTAAGCTCTTGCTGTATCCTAAAATGAGGAATTGAAATATGACCACCAATATATCACCTTGCCAAAGTGTTACAGTATCCTAAAATGAGGAATTGAAATAACAACAACCCACCCTCTTAGCCAGCCATACGAAGCTGTATCCTAAAATGAGGAATTGAAATTAGTATATCTCTATTGACTTTGGCGGGTGTAGCTGGGTATCCTAAAATGAGGAATTGAAATCGACTTGTGGGTGCCAGTGATAAAGCAAAACATCGGTATCCTAAAATGAGGAATTGAAATACACTCCTAACACAGGTGAACAGTATGGCTGAAGGGTACTTGTATCCTAAAATGAGGAATTGAAATCTAACCCGTGAAGGGTTCAACGTGGTTTTCATTCTGTATCCTAAAATGAGGAATTGAAATGTAGCCTTGAAACCCCCCTTACTACCCACGAATGAGTATCCTAAAATGAGGAATTGAAATCTGTTATGGTTAATGCTTTTCTATGTTTATCTTTTTGTATCCTAAAATGAGGAATTGAAATTAGCTATAAAAGTGGCGGGCTCGTGGGCTACTACGCGGGTATCCTAAAATGAGGAATTGAAATTCAATGGCATTTCTCAGGTTCTGTATCCTGTCCTGATGTATCCTAAAATGAGGAATTGAAATAACCCAGTGCATAGACGATATACTCCAGGCGATAGCCACGTATCCTAAAATGAGGAATTGAAATTTTTGGAGGTTAGGATAAAAATGCCTATCCTGCTGTATCCTAAAATGAGGAATTGAAATAGGCGCTGAAGATAGTCAGTGTAGGTGTCATCCAGTATCCTAAAATGAGGAATTGAAATTAGCAGTTGGGGGGTTCTTCCTCATTGGATAGTAAGTGTATCGTATCCTAAAATGAGGAATTGAAATACCCGGAGGCCGAGCTTCTCCGTGAGCACCTGCGGTATCCTAAAATGAGGAATTGAAATTCACCCGATGACCGATATAACCTAAAACCGAAAAACCATGTATCCTAAAATGAGGAATTGAAATCTACTGGAAACATCGTAGTTTCCGCTTTCGTTGCCAGTATCCTAAAATGAGGAATTGAAATTTTATAAGCTCTCGCATTCGCTCATGCTTTTGGCGGGTTCGTATCCTAAAATGAGGAATTGAAATCTATCTTCTCCAGTTCATCTATTATCAGGTATCTCGGTATCCTAAAATGAGGAATTGAAATGATATGTCCCCACCCCCAAGTGCGTGTGCTATCTCGTGGTATCCTAAAATGAGGAATTGAAATATCATATGGCTCCTTCTTTTTCTTCTTTTTGTTTAGCATTTGTATCCTAAAATGAGGAATTGAAATAGCACGTACTCGATCTGACTTCTGCAGCACTCCTAGTAGGTATCCTAAAATGAGGAATTGAAATTCTTCGTCTATGCCCACGAGCTCGGGGATCCTCACCTCGTATCCTAAAATGAGGAATTGAAATAATCAGTTTCGGTATTAGAAGTTTGCACTGATTCCGTATCCTAAAATGAGGAATTGAAATACATGTTGGGTACTACCATCCCCACTCTCTTCACAGTATCCTAAAATGAGGAATTGAAATACACTATCGCCGCCATTTCTTGCGGGGGTGGAGGAGAGTATCCTAAAATGAGGAATTGAAATCCATCGCCTTTTTACGCAGAGTATTAATACTTGTTTGTATCCTAAAATGAGGAATTGAAATTAGTTTTGTCATGATTGACGCTAATAATGAACTCTTTTTGGTATCCTAAAATGAGGAATTGAAATAAGTTGCAGTCTACCCATCGAACTACTTTCGCTGACGTGTATCCTAAAATGAGGAATTGAAATTCTAGATAGGTTTAATCATGTTGAACACATAAAAATCGGGTATCCTAAAATGAGGAATTGAAATTTCAAGGCTCCTATGGTGTGAATACACCGTAAAATGTATCCTAAAATGAGGAATTGAAATTTATGAGATACCTGCACAACGCGGTAACATGTGAAGGTATCCTAAAATGAGGAATTGAAATTGCTCTATCACCCGTGTAACCTGTGGGTTCAGAAGCACAAGTATCCTAAAATGAGGAATTGAAATATAGTAAGCCGAAACATTGGGGTGGAGTCGTATCCTTCTGTATCCTAAAATGAGGAATTGAAATAGTATTGGTCTATCTGGATTAGTGTAGTCTATTTGGTGTATCCTAAAATGAGGAATTGAAATTTAAGTGTGGCAACACTGCGATTATCGTGCATCGTGTATCCTAAAATGAGGAATTGAAATGTAAAGGATAAGCCCCGCCAAAACCGCCGTATCAACTTGAGGTATCCTAAAATGAGGAATTGAAATTAACATTAGGCGCGCTCTGCTTACTCTGACTAACACCAAGTATCCTAAAATGAGGAATTGAAATCTGTCCTTACCCGTAATCTCCCTGACGTACCTATAAGTATCCTAAAATGAGGAATTGAAATGCGGTGAGCGCCCAGCCGTCCTTCAGTTTTTTCACGGTATCCTAAAATGAGGAATTGAAATAGGTTATGGAGGGGGGTTCGTTAAACGCGTTTAACACGTGTATCCTAAAATGAGGAATTGAAATTAGAGCAAACAGCCGCCAAGTTCAGGGTTACACTGTATCCTAAAATGAGGAATTGAAATGCCACACCCCTCCACTTTGTATGAACGGATAGGGCGTATCCTAAAATGAGGAATTGAAATCCGTGTCCTTCACGGGTACCTACACCGTGCTGAACGGGGTATCCTAAAATGAGGAATTGAAATACCTTTACAAGCGTGCAAAAGTCTCATTGTTCAAGTATCCTAAAATGAGGAATTGAAATTGGAAGCCTCAAACTTATAGTGCTCCCTCCAGCAGATTTGTATCCTAAAATGAGGAATTGAAATTTTAGAACTTTTACGATTTTCCGCTCAACCCCTAGAGGAATGTATCCTAAAATGAGGAATTGAAATAACTGCTTTAGCAATCCGTTCGACGAGTCGAAAACCAAGCGGTATCCTAAAATGAGGAATTGAAATTTACACACTGAATCCCCCTGAGTATCGTGGAAAACGAGTATCCTAAAATGAGGAATTGAAATATCTCGCTTGAAGCGTTTTCGGGTGTGGTGGTTGAGTATCCTAAAATGAGGAATTGAAATCTATCATAATCCACAGCTAACTTCTTCTCTTCTTCGTATCCTAAAATGAGGAATTGAAATCTGCCAACGTATACTTCCGATACACCCTGTGAAAGTATCCTAAAATGAGGAATTGAAATTCAATCACGACAAAAGCACTGTTTTTAAAAGCCCAACTCAAGTATCCTAAAATGAGGAATTGAAATACTTCTGACATGGTTTTCACCTTTGGCCACTGGGGGCTTTGTATCCTAAAATGAGGAATTGAAATGATTCAGGTAGTACACTTGCTCGTTCAGCTTCGATATCTGTATCCTAAAATGAGGAATTGAAATATTCAGTCGCTTCTAGGAATAGGTGTTCTAATTGAGACTTGTATCCTAAAATGAGGAATTGAAATTTAGAGCTGAATAGGTACACTGGTATAACGAAATCGTATCCTAAAATGAGGAATTGAAATAAAAATCACCATGAGTTTTATCCTTGAGTTTTTCAAGTATCCTAAAATGAGGAATTGAAATAAAGCTGAGAAAACGGTTGAGAATATACCTAGAATTGGTATCCTAAAATGAGGAATTGAAATCCAACGTGAAAGTGGATGAGGATAACAGATGGGGGTACGAGTATCCTAAAATGAGGAATTGAAATTGGCTGAGGCACTCCTACCAAGGCTATCAAAAACAGGTATCCTAAAATGAGGAATTGAAATATAAAATCATACACTTCGAGGAGGAGGACGACGACTGCTGGTATCCTAAAATGAGGAATTGAAATAGGTGGCGTGGTACCGCGACCGCCCCCACCAGTACTCGAGTATCCTAAAATGAGGAATTGAAATAGCGTGGGAGAGCGGGTTCACGGTAGCAACGGGAAACCGGTATCCTAAAATGAGGAATTGAAATTTGGTATGTTAATTTACAACCAGTGTATCCAGTGAAATTGTATCCTAAAATGAGGAATTGAAATTCTTACTATCAAGCACCTGAATGGCTCTAACCTTAGTATCCTAAAATGAGGAATTGAAATCCCGAAAAAGCATAAGGATAAGCCGTTCCCTCAGTAAAATGTATCCTAAAATGAGGAATTGAAATTATGATAGGTCGCGTGTGAGCAGCACAAAGTTCGCGTAGGGTATCCTAAAATGAGGAATTGAAATAAAGCAACAACCACGGCAAGCCATTGACCAAGCGGAGTCGTATCCTAAAATGAGGAATTGAAATTACAAGTGCAATTGCACAACACAGCCTTACCGAATTTGGTATCCTAAAATGAGGAATTGAAATGTAAAAAGTACCCTTGGGTGAAAATTATCAAGTGTTGTGGTATCCTAAAATGAGGAATTGAAATGTCATAACCGACTTGAGACGGTCTAATTCTTGCCCCAATTGGTATCCTAAAATGAGGAATTGAAATACTATACAACCGGCTCTATCCCGGCTAGTGGTCAAGCCCCGGGTATCCTAAAATGAGGAATTGAAATCAGGTGGAGAAATATGAGTCTACCAGCACCACTCAATAAGTATCCTAAAATGAGGAATTGAAATCTAGAAGATAAATAGATTTTCAGGTCTGGCGCTTCGAGGGTTTCTAGTATGGTATCCTAAAATGAGGAATTGAAATACCCATATTTTGGGCAGAGTACTTAATTCAGGTATTTCGGGTATCCTAAAATGAGGAATTGAAATCGAGAACTTGGAAGGCATGGGCAAAAGAACTGAAGTCGTATCCTAAAATGAGGAATTGAAAATAACAATCTCAGGCACTTTCAACCACACTGCCCTGTAACGTATCCTAAAATGAGGAATTGAAAAACATGGCGGGGGCGGATGACCCTTCACAGATGTTAGTCTTGTATCCTAAAATGAGGAATTGAAAATGAAAACCGCATTTAATCACCCTCTAACTTATCGATGTTTTGTATCCTAAAATGAGGAATTGAAAAGAAGGAAACGCGATGCATTCCTATACATGAACGAATCGCGTATCCTAAAATGAGGAATTGAAAAGATCCTCGTCGAACACCACGATGATTGAGGGGAAAGGGTATCCTAAAATGAGGAATTGAAAATGCAATAGCTGCGCCCTTGTGGATTTAGGCGGTGGCGGGTATCCTAAAATGAGGAATTGAAAATGCTTCGGGGTGAATCTCACCCACCATAATCACGAGGTTGGTATCCTAAAATGAGGAATTGAAAATAGTAGTTTGGTTCTTTTACAACTTCAAGGTAGACAGTATCCTAAAATGAGGAATTGAAAATGTTTGTTGGTCATATTCGACCAAACTTTTTTTACGCTAAGTATCCTAAAATGAGGAATTGAAAAAAACTCTGCGTGCCCCACGGTCGTATCTCGACGATTCGCCTGGTATCCTAAAATGAGGAATTGAAAAAAGAGAGCGGGCTTACCTTAGTGCGCCCAATAGGGTATCCTAAAATGAGGAATTGAAAAATGCCGACTGAAGCAACTAGGGAGAAGCCCAGCACGTATCCTAAAATGAGGAATTGAAAAGCGTGTCGAAGTCGTAAAAGAAATAGCCCCTTCCTATGTATCCTAAAATGAGGAATTGAAAATTAAAGCAAACCATGAGGTATCTGTGAAGGCTGATGTAGCCGTATCCTAAAATGAGGAATTGAAAAAGCGAATCAGCCTGAATAGCAACAAAACCATACACAGTTACGTATCCTAAAATGAGGAATTGAAAATCTCTTTCTTGTTCCTCAACCTGAGATTCACTATTGAGGTATCCTAAAATGAGGAATTGAAAATCTCTCTGAGCCAAGTGGTATAACGTCCACCTTTGACTGGTATCCTAAAATGAGGAATTGAAAACTGAAGTAGCCTATCCCAGCTCCAATTATGGCAAACAGGAAGTATCCTAAAATGAGGAATTGAAAAATACACTTCAACCAGTTTACGCTGATTCTTACAACGTATCCTAAAATGAGGAATTGAAAATAAATGATATCTCTGTTCCACTGGAGAAACTAGTCTCGTATCCTAAAATGAGGAATTGAAAATAGTTCCCGCGTCCACGATACGTTAGTCTTTTCGCGTTAAGTATCCTAAAATGAGGAATTGAAAAATAGGTGAAGGTGGTTATTACAGCTACTATATGTGCTGTATCCTAAAATGAGGAATTGAAAAGTGTAATTCCCTAACCCAATGTAGGCTAGCCTTTTGGGTATCCTAAAATGAGGAATTGAAAACAGCTCACGGTTATCCCCGCGGGTGAGGGCGCCGTGGTGTGGTATCCTAAAATGAGGAATTGAAAAGCTACCGCCTCGCCAAAGTGGAAGGTGAATACCTTGAGGTATCCTAAAATGAGGAATTGAAAAGGGTGCGAGTGCCCTTGCCACGACGGCGGTGAGCCATACTGTATCCTAAAATGAGGAATTGAAAATCGGCACAGACCTGATAGGCAAATTCGCGGGGAACCCCCGTATCCTAAAATGAGGAATTGAAAAACCACCACCTTAGTTTTAATTGTAGCTGCGAGATAGTATCCTAAAATGAGGAATTGAAAAGCGTAGATGAGCCGCCGCCACCACCACTACCACTAGTACCGGTATCCTAAAATGAGGAATTGAAAAAGTTGTCTAACCGCTAAAGCGTGATAAGGCGCTCTAAGTAGTATCCTAAAATGAGGAATTGAAAATTAACTGACTAGGGGGTAGCTGACCCACTCACCCAGCTCGTATCCTAAAATGAGGAATTGAAAAAAGCTCTCAGACAGGGATCTCGAGGATGTCCTAGAGGGTATCCTAAAATGAGGAATTGAAAAATAAGTGCGTTAAGAGTAGCCTCATCCACACCCATAGCCTGTATCCTAAAATGAGGAATTGAAAAATACAAAAAAGGACACTTCTCGATAGTTTCCTAGACCAAGTATCCTAAAATGAGGAATTGAAAAGATGTCGAGCATTCTGGCTATGTTCCCCTCAAGAAGTATCCTAAAATGAGGAATTGAAAACGTAGACGGCGTGGTAGTGAACCCCCTCAAGATAGCACGGTATCCTAAAATGAGGAATTGAAAATTCCCTATGCTGGGGGACACCGAACCACGTGGCGTCGTATCCTAAAATGAGGAATTGAAAACTTTGTACACTAACCAGCCGTGTTCGTCGAAGTGTATCCTAAAATGAGGAATTGAAAATATACCACCACTCTCACCACCAACTCCACCAGCACGTATCCTAAAATGAGGAATTGAAAAGAGGCATGTAGCGATTAACCCCAACCCAATTCATCACCCTGTATCCTAAAATGAGGAATTGAAAAGTAACGTCCCCAACCTTAGACGCACAGTCCCTAAGTATCCTAAAATGAGGAATTGAAAACACGCACCAAAATAAGCGCTCATGCTTCACTCACCCAAGTATCCTAAAATGAGGAATTGAAAACAGCAAGATGCGCATATCAAAGTTCAGAAGCATTGGAATAGTATCCTAAAATGAGGAATTGAAAAACAACATATCCGATGGAAGCATTGCGTGGAGTCTATCCCGTATCCTAAAATGAGGAATTGAAAATCATGAACGCGGAGTACACCTCCCTCCACCTCGCCTTATGTATCCTAAAATGAGGAATTGAAAACAGTCCCGTAGAAATCACAGGTGCTTTTCTCCTCATATGTATCCTAAAATGAGGAATTGAAAATTGATTATCCTTTTTGAGCTCTTCCTTCTCCTTTTCCGAGAGCTGGTATCCTAAAATGAGGAATTGAAAATTGATTATCCTGAACACTTGAAGATGTCCTTGTGTAGCTAGTATCCTAAAATGAGGAATTGAAAAGCACCCACTCTTAGGCCGTAGCTTGAGGATGGGTGCGCGTATCCTAAAATGAGGAATTGAAAAACGACAAAGCAATCCAAACCCGTAGTTTACAATGACAGGTATCCTAAAATGAGGAATTGAAAACCATTTTTTCCATAAACCGTGAAATTATCAGTTGCGTATCCTAAAATGAGGAATTGAAAAATGTGCATCTGATTGTGAATAATAACGAGTAGTGCTTGTATCCTAAAATGAGGAATTGAAAAATGAGCTGGAGGTTCTCTTCGTAGCTGAGGTTGGGGTTAGTATCCTAAAATGAGGAATTGAAAAAGACTTGTACGCACCCTTAACGTCGCAAACTTTGTACGTATCCTAAAATGAGGAATTGAAAGCGACTCATCCACCTCACTCCTCTTCCTCACTCGGTATAAGTATCCTAAAATGAGGAATTGAAAGCTAAAACTCGGAGCTTGGCTACCACTTCAGTCAGCTACTGTATCCTAAAATGAGGAATTGAAAGGCTGTTAGTACCTAAGTTTTTGTTTTGAGACATTTTGTATCCTAAAATGAGGAATTGAAAGAATACAACACCTGTGTTTCCGCTGATTGCATAGCTCTGTATCCTAAAATGAGGAATTGAAAGAACTTAACGTACCAGTCAAGCTTTTCGGCTGTGAACCTGTATCCTAAAATGAGGAATTGAAAGAGGCTACCCCGTAAAGTGGAATCCACTTTTTAGATCGTGTATCCTAAAATGAGGAATTGAAAGAGGAACCTCTGGGCGAAACGTGGGAGCTTGTCGTAGGTATCCTAAAATGAGGAATTGAAAGATCTGATTAACGTTACACCCAGTAGCCGAGGAGGGGTATCCTAAAATGAGGAATTGAAAGGTGTTATGTACCGTTATAGGAATACTTACCCTTGAGTATCCTAAAATGAGGAATTGAAAGATGTATAACCTGACGGGGAACCTTGAAAGCAACTGTGGTGTATCCTAAAATGAGGAATTGAAAGAGCAACCAATCGAGTTTCCCGCCTGAGAACCTCGCAGTATCCTAAAATGAGGAATTGAAAGTAGTAGGTGCCGACAGCAGTGGGGCTTCCACGCACGCTGTATCCTAAAATGAGGAATTGAAAGATTATTACATTAAGTTTAATCTGTTCACTCATTGTCCTGTATCCTAAAATGAGGAATTGAAAGATGTCGTTACGCTGTGCCAAAACCACTACTTCGATACTTGTATCCTAAAATGAGGAATTGAAAGGTAACTAAAAATTGGCTCTAGCCTCTTAGCTCTCGCGTATCCTAAAATGAGGAATTGAAAGACGTTGCAGAGCACCAACTGAAGAGCTATAACTGACGGTATCCTAAAATGAGGAATTGAAAGGTGAAAGCACATCTGGTATTCTGCTTCACTGAGCAGTATCCTAAAATGAGGAATTGAAAGCCCCTTCACCCTTTTTCTTACCCCACGATAGGTGTCACGTATCCTAAAATGAGGAATTGAAAGTGTAATATCTGGCTCGCATAGCCACCATGGGTTCCGTATCCTAAAATGAGGAATTGAAAGCCATTCTGGGGCGCGCTTATGATAGCGTTGTTTTCACTCGTATCCTAAAATGAGGAATTGAAAGTTCTTCAGTGCTTGACGATGTGGTTCGGATGGAGAAGGTATCCTAAAATGAGGAATTGAAAGCAACTGTCAGGGAGGTCGGTAGGTGCAGGTATACCTACGTATCCTAAAATGAGGAATTGAAAGTAAAATCCCTACTCTATTGCAGTTCACGGGTAGCGTATCCTAAAATGAGGAATTGAAAGCTGAAACCCATGAATTTACCCGATAACTCGGTGATAAGCGTATCCTAAAATGAGGAATTGAAAGTATCTCTTCATAGCCACGCTCATCGGTATAACTTTGAATTGTATCCTAAAATGAGGAATTGAAAGTTCATGCGTAAGTAGTAACCTTGTGCTAATGAACCAAAAGTATCCTAAAATGAGGAATTGAAAGTTAACCCCGTTTATGTCCTGTTCTGCCATGTTTTCACGTATCCTAAAATGAGGAATTGAAAGAGCTACGCGACAAACTCCTACCCAGGGTGGAGCCCGTATCCTAAAATGAGGAATTGAAAGTCTGAGGCTTACCGCCAGACTGCCGCTCAAAATCCTTTAAAGTATCCTAAAATGAGGAATTGAAAGTTAATAATTCGGAAGAGTTTGTTCGCATTTTAGCTATTGCGGTATCCTAAAATGAGGAATTGAAAGTAAAACCTTAAGCCTTTCCCCTCTCCTCGGAAACGTGGGTATCCTAAAATGAGGAATTGAAAGTCAGGGCTGTTTTACTTTTTATGCTAGACTGTTGACGTAGTATCCTAAAATGAGGAATTGAAAGCTATCCATGATGAGACCGCACGCATCGCACTGGTATATGTATCCTAAAATGAGGAATTGAAAGACCCATCGAATTCCCACCACTGACATCTACGACGACCCGGGTATCCTAAAATGAGGAATTGAAAGTTAACAAGCTGGCTCGCACGACACGCCTGGGCTCCATTGTATCCTAAAATGAGGAATTGAAAGCTTCTTTCCTCTTCCGTTCCTCTTCGCGCTCCTCGAGTATCCTAAAATGAGGAATTGAAAGATAGTTCCCCATGCCCACATAAGCTAGCCTTTTGGCTAGTATCCTAAAATGAGGAATTGAAAGAAGGTGTATAGAGGTTTTCAAAGAGTTCCCCTTCGATTGTATCCTAAAATGAGGAATTGAAAGCCGTGTAGTACTGCCTGACGACACCCACATCTGTGAGCAGTATCCTAAAATGAGGAATTGAAAGCGAATGGGTTGATGAGTTCGTCACACCACCATTCAGTATCCTAAAATGAGGAATTGAAAGTGTTAAAGTGCTTGTGCTGTGACGAAGTTTTCGAGTGTATCCTAAAATGAGGAATTGAAAGTCAGGGAGATCGCGCGGAAACACAGGATACCCGCACGTATCCTAAAATGAGGAATTGAAAGTTATTGAGAACATTTAGTATCCTTATGGCTGTTCTTATCGTATCCTAAAATGAGGAATTGAAAGAGTATCAAAACCCGCCCAAACCAAAAACTCCAAATACGAAAGTATCCTAAAATGAGGAATTGAAAGAAGGAGGAGAGGGAGCAGGCTATCCGGGAGCTCATCAGGTATCCTAAAATGAGGAATTGAAAGCTTTACTCACCGAAGCAAACAATGCGAAGTATCCCTTGGTATCCTAAAATGAGGAATTGAAAGTCACCCTTCTGGGGCACACTAAGGCTTTCAGCCGAAGTATCCTAAAATGAGGAATTGAAAGTGACTTTCTGAGCCATCATGAAGGCTTTTTCGTAGAGTTTGTATCCTAAAATGAGGAATTGAAAGAACACTAGGTACCTCAACCTGCCACCGCTATAAACGGCAGGTATCCTAAAATGAGGAATTGAAAGTCACCCACGCCTTCAGCATATACGAGCTCGACCTAGTATCCTAAAATGAGGAATTGAAAGAATGAGACTTCTTTGTAGTTACCCATTCCAACGTAGGTATCCTAAAATGAGGAATTGAAAGTTTCAAGCTAATCCTCATTCATTTCCCCTCCTCTCCGGTATCCTAAAATGAGGAATTGAAAGTATCAATTTTATCAGCATCATTAACACGAGCATTAGGTATCCTAAAATGAGGAATTGAAAGTGCTAATCGTGGGGAACCTAGAGCAGTCACCGTATATTGGTATCCTAAAATGAGGAATTGAAAGCATGCTGACATCCTCTTATCCCTGAGGGGACTGAGGTTGTATCCTAAAATGAGGAATTGAAAGCTCACCGCTTAAGAAATTTCGGAATATAACTATTAGGTATCCTAAAATGAGGAATTGAAAGTCACTCATTGCCTTCACCCTCATACTCGTAGACGTAAGTATCCTAAAATGAGGAATTGAAAGGAGTCTGAGTGGGGATGGGTTACCCTTCTACCAGTCAAGTATCCTAAAATGAGGAATTGAAAGACTTCATTTTGAACAAGTAGCTACTTTATCGCTTAACGTATCCTAAAATGAGGAATTGAAAGTGAGGCTCCCCACACCGTAGCCCTGTGTTTTCCAGATTGTATCCTAAAATGAGGAATTGAAAGTTCTCTAGTTTAAACACTTGTAGGTGTCCTTGTGTTGTATCCTAAAATGAGGAATTGAAAGCTCATCTTTAAGGCGCACTACCTCCCAGGTGTGGGTATCCTAAAATGAGGAATTGAAAGTTGACCAAGAGGAAATAAAAGCCGCATTTGACAACCTGTATCCTAAAATGAGGAATTGAAAGATGGGCTGATAACGAAGGAAGCGTTCGCGAAGAGGTGTATCCTAAAATGAGGAATTGAAAGTGAGTAGCAGTGGATACGCGGAAGAGGAAAGGGAAATGTATCCTAAAATGAGGAATTGAAAGAAAGATTGCCTAGCCACTTCCTTAGCTCGTTGATGGCGGGTATCCTAAAATGAGGAATTGAAAGAAAATGACTCATTCACCTAGAGAACTAGCATTACTAGATGGTATCCTAAAATGAGGAATTGAAAGGTTACGTTTTTAACCTCCTGGAGGGAGAAGCTGAAGTGTATCCTAAAATGAGGAATTGAAAGCGTAGGTGTTGACTACCGTGGGCCTGGATCCACTGTGCGTATCCTAAAATGAGGAATTGAAAGATGGGTGAGAGCTGCTTCTCCTGGGGCTGCCTCTGGTATCCTAAAATGAGGAATTGAAAGTACAGGTCGGAGGCGTCCCTCAGTAGCCTCAATCGTATCCTAAAATGAGGAATTGAAAGTCGACTACGCTGGGGTGGGTGAGGGCGATGAGTGAAAGTATCCTAAAATGAGGAATTGAAAGCAAAGTTTTACGTGAATCATGCGCGCGAAAAGCGCGGTATCCTAAAATGAGGAATTGAAAGACGTCATGCACTTGGATGTATTGATGTCCACTTAGAGTTGTATCCTAAAATGAGGAATTGAAAGAAGTATTTCACGAAGGCTTCCACGTCGAGAAGTTGTATCCTAAAATGAGGAATTGAAAGCATATAGCCAACGCACTGGGTATCAACGTAGATGAAATGTATCCTAAAATGAGGAATTGAAAGCTCCATAGCTAACGTAGTTCAACCACCACCTTAGTTTTAGCATCCTAAAATGAGGAATTGAAAGGAAGTAGAGGAACCACAAGAAAGAGAAGAGAAAAAGTATCCTAAAATGAGGAATTGAAAGATCCGCTTCTCCGGCGGTGCCTCTTCAGGTATCTCTGTATCCTAAAATGAGGAATTGAAAGCTTACACGTGAAGCGAATAAAATAGCTACTGTTTGGCGGGTATCCTAAAATGAGGAATTGAAAGTAATTATGGCGAAGATACTCCATAGCGTTCAACTCATAAGTATCCTAAAATGAGGAATTGAAAGACGTAGAGCACTAGTTGGTCTATTCGCTGGGTATCTGTATCCTAAAATGAGGAATTGAAAGACAATGTTCTAAGTGTGGTGATTACCCCCTATCTTTTGTATCCTAAAATGAGGAATTGAAAGGATTTATCAACCTCTTCACCATTACTTAGCTTTTGGTTTAGTATCCTAAAATGAGGAATTGAAAGAACGTTAAAACAGATGCTAACGGTAACGTTCTAGCGTATCCTAAAATGAGGAATTGAAAGAGAGAGACTGTTACGGCTTTGGCTAAGGGCTATGTTGAAGGTATCCTAAAATGAGGAATTGAAAGGGCTAGCACCGGTGATTATGTGCCTACGGCGTCAGTTGCAGTATCCTAAAATGAGGAATTGAAAGTTAGTATTTTCTGCAATAATGTAGGTGTAACGCTTAGCAGTATCCTAAAATGAGGAATTGAAAGGTTATCACGTAGAAGTACGACACCCTTCCTGTGTGTATCCTAAAATGAGGAATTGAAAGTATCTGGATTCCGAAGTTACTATCATTTGAACCGGTATCCTAAAATGAGGAATTGAAAGAGTTGGGTTTTCACATCAATTTGGGGCGCGTCTTGGCTTTGTATCCTAAAATGAGGAATTGAAAGTGCAAATTATATTAAAATGATGAAAATCTCGGTATCCATGGTATCCTAAAATGAGGAATTGAAAGTACGTGAGTTGCAGGAAGCGGTGTGGTTCTATTACGTTTGTATCCTAAAATGAGGAATTGAAAGCGCATGAACGAACCGGGTCCCAAAAAGGCTGTGGTATCCTAAAATGAGGAATTGAAAGGATTCCCAAGAACTTGTAAGTGTAAGAGCAGCGTAGACGTGTATCCTAAAATGAGGAATTGAAAGTTATATTCCTCTTCAGCCTCTTACTACCCATGAAAGGTATCCTAAAATGAGGAATTGAAAGACTTAAAGTTTCTGAGTGCCTGATGCTTACTGTGAAAGGGTATCCTAAAATGAGGAATTGAAAGAGTTGCTCTTCACTCATCGCCCTCACCCACCCCAGCGTGTATCCTAAAATGAGGAATTGAAAGAAGTCTGGGTGGGGAAACGACGATTGTCAGTCCTGGTATCCTAAAATGAGGAATTGAAAGAAGTCTGGGTGGGGAAACGACGATTGTCAGTCCTGGTATCCTAAAATGAGGAATTGAAAGTTGTGGGTTCCTTGTTTGTTTTCGCTTCATGAAAAAGTGTATCCTAAAATGAGGAATTGAAAGAAGTCATGGTTGAGCATAGTTAGAATTTTGGCAGTATCCTAAAATGAGGAATTGAAAGTCGCATCTCATCTTCACTGAGGATTTTACCCTCTTGTATCCTAAAATGAGGAATTGAAAGAATCTGAAATACGCTTCCTGAGAGGGGGGGAGGGGGGTATCCTAAAATGAGGAATTGAAAGACTCATCTCCAAAAACCTCCTTTGCGAAGAGCTGTGTATCCTAAAATGAGGAATTGAAAGACACCCCCAGTCAGCCGACCCCAAAAAAAGAGTGGGTATCCTAAAATGAGGAATTGAAAGACCTCATCCCTGCACTTCCCCTCTTTCAGCATCTCTTTTGTATCCTAAAATGAGGAATTGAAAGCGAAATTTGCTAGGGATATGCTAGTTGATTCAGGCTACGTATCCTAAAATGAGGAATTGAAAGTTACCGTTCATGCGTATAATATAGACCTCGAAATGTATCCTAAAATGAGGAATTGAAAGATGTTTGGGGCTACTGAAGGGTTACAACGTACCACTTCGGTATCCTAAAATGAGGAATTGAAAGTCAGTAGCAGTGGGCTTCTGTTCCTGCGACTGTTCGGGTATCCTAAAATGAGGAATTGAAAGTCTACGGTCTAGGCATAACCATGTTTGTGGTGTTCTTCGCACTCGTATCCTAAAATGAGGAATTGAAAGAAAATGAAATAGCGGCTCTGAGACAGATGGTTTCAAGACCGGTATCCTAAAATGAGGAATTGAAAGCGAAGTGTACCAGTTAACCGCTTCATCAATTGCCCTGTATCCTAAAATGAGGAATTGAAAGTCACATTTATCCCCGTGTTAATTGTTATGGGTGCGGTATCCTAAAATGAGGAATTGAAAGAAGAGTATAACCAGCAACTCGAGGCGACTGAGAAGGAGCTTGTATCCTAAAATGAGGAATTGAAAGTCCGTCGGCTCGGGCATAATCGACTTAATGACGCTAGTGTGTATCCTAAAATGAGGAATTGAAAGTTTAATGTATCAGTGTAATGTTAACCCTAGGGTGCTGTATCCTAAAATGAGGAATTGAAAGATCGAGAATGATGTACTTGGGGCTTTGAATAGTGTTTAGTATCCTAAAATGAGGAATTGAAAGGTTACATAAGGGCGCCAAAGTTCTATGCCATCAACTTCCAGTATCCTAAAATGAGGAATTGAAAGAGGTACTTCTTAGCCTTCACGTAGTATTGGTAGTAGAGTCCGGTATCCTAAAATGAGGAATTGAAAGTAAGTAGCTACCGCAAATTTTGATGTTTTACTTTTAGTATCCTAAAATGAGGAATTGAAAGACGACATGGAAAGCGAAAACCTAAACGAAATGCTGTATCCTAAAATGAGGAATTGAAAGATAATCCTTGAGCAGATACTGGATGTCGGTACCTATGAGTATCCTAAAATGAGGAATTGAAAGTTACTTCCTCGCGGTCACGCTTGTGTACTTTCTGCGTATCCTAAAATGAGGAATTGAAAGATGTTATTCTCCAGAGGCTGATGAGATAGGTAGTTGTATCCTAAAATGAGGAATTGAAAGTTCTTCAAATCACGCACAACCCTGATGATCTCCTTCTCCTGTATCCTAAAATGAGGAATTGAAAGCTTATACGCTCTTTGAGCATCCACACGAGAACCCTGTGTATCCTAAAATGAGGAATTGAAAGGGTGTGAAGCCTTCAAGTGCAAGCCCCTGCCTTAATTCTGGTATCCTAAAATGAGGAATTGAAAGTCAGAGGCGTGGACGCCGAGGACCTCGGCTGGGCGGTATCCTAAAATGAGGAATTGAAAGCTGTGAACGTGCAGTACACTGCCACACTTACCTATGTATCCTAAAATGAGGAATTGAAAGTTACTAGCTTCTTCGTTGGCATTTTTACTCACCTCCTTGGTATCCTAAAATGAGGAATTGAAAGAAAGGTGCTAAGATGTCTGAACGCGATGAACAGCTCGTGTATCCTAAAATGAGGAATTGAAAGAATAATCAATTGGGCGTTGGGGCTTAGAACTTTCTCGTATCCTAAAATGAGGAATTGAAAGTAAGCTTCGACACTGCCGTTCACCTCGTCCAGCGTTGTATCCTAAAATGAGGAATTGAAAGATGTTAAGCTATAGCTAATAATTAAAAACAGGGCGTATCCTAAAATGAGGAATTGAAAGTTTAAAATCCATGTCATAGCCATTATGTCTTCGCTTAGGTCGGTATCCTAAAATGAGGAATTGAAAGCACCATTTATTTGCACAAAATCAAGTTGACGCACAGCAATGTATCCTAAAATGAGGAATTGAAAGACTGATAGGTAGAACCATCTTTTTCTCTTCTTGGGGTTGTATCCTAAAATGAGGAATTGAAAGCATATTGATTATAGCTGAACTCTTCAGAGTTGAAAATGTATCCTAAAATGAGGAATTGAAAGTAAATGATATCTCTGTTCCACTTGTAACAGTGAAAGTATCCTAAAATGAGGAATTGAAAGTTGTATAGCTCAGTCCAGAAGCCGATAACTGAGCTATGTATCCTAAAATGAGGAATTGAAAGTTAATTTCAACGAACTGATGACCGCTGACTGTTTTATGTATCCTAAAATGAGGAATTGAAAGATGTGTATGCGGTTTGGGTCATCGCCTAAGTAGTATCTGTATCCTAAAATGAGGAATTGAAAGCCCCAATCAACCTCAACTTTGTATTTCCCAACAATTGTATCCTAAAATGAGGAATTGAAAGTGTTATGTATGCGGGTGACACTAATGTGGACAAAAAAGTATCCTAAAATGAGGAATTGAAAGCTGTGTTTAACGCTTATAGTAAAAGGTAGCTTTGTTTTCGTATCCTAAAATGAGGAATTGAAAGAAAAGGAAGTTACACCATTAGACGTGACTTTAGGCTTGTATCCTAAAATGAGGAATTGAAAGAACGTTCCCACAAGTCAAGCAAAGCCAACAGAACCTCTGGTATCCTAAAATGAGGAATTGAAAGTCTACGCGAAAAAGACAGCACAACAGACTCCATCAGTATCCTAAAATGAGGAATTGAAAGTGCAAGACCAGAATGGTAACGTATCATGGGTATCCTAAAATGAGGAATTGAAAGCCTTTAACTAGGTCAATGGTGTTATATAGTTCGCTTAACGGTATCCTAAAATGAGGAATTGAAAGGCGATTAATGCTTTGGTGAGTGTGCATAATACTTCTAGTATCCTAAAATGAGGAATTGAAAGCTATACAGAATTATAGCCTGATTACTTCGTTCATAATCAGTATCCTAAAATGAGGAATTGAAAGAATATAGCTACCCGTTTAGGGTCAAACTCACTCTTATATGGTATCCTAAAATGAGGAATTGAAAGATTGTTTAAATGGCTCGCATTGGAGCCGTGGGTTTCAGTATCCTAAAATGAGGAATTGAAAGAACCACTGTTCAGCGTTAGTACCACTTAGACGTTGAATGTATCCTAAAATGAGGAATTGAAAGTCACTTACTTTTGTGTACAACACGCGTGTTTTGTTAACACGTATCCTAAAATGAGGAATTGAAAGTAAAGGAACTCGAATATACGGACTGAGGCGTGGTTCGTATCCTAAAATGAGGAATTGAAAGGGACTCATCTTCCCTTCATCAGGTTTGTTTTTCCCTTCCTGTATCCTAAAATGAGGAATTGAAAGGTGTCCTAAGCGTTAAGGAGGAGTGGCTGCAGGCGCAGGTATCCTAAAATGAGGAATTGAAAGATTATGAGTAGGATAAAGAAGAATGTTAAGGAAGGGTTGGTATCCTAAAATGAGGAATTGAAAGTAAATAAGAAATCGAGTGTTGATAGTGCTCTGGCGTTCTAGTATCCTAAAATGAGGAATTGAAAGACTACGTGGATATGAAGGCGTTAGAGTGATTCTTAGCAAGTATCCTAAAATGAAGAATTGAAAGTCTAATGCTTTTTCGTTTAACTTGTCTTCTACATCTCTAGTATCCTAAAATGAGGAATTGAAAGTTCATCACATCTATCTGCACCTTGTTCCTTTTCATCCTTTGTATCCTAAAATGAGGAATTGAAAGTTGAGTGGACATTCACTAACGACGGCTCACAGAGGGTATCCTAAAATGAGGAATTGAAAGGTATATTCGCCTGACTGCCCGCCACTCCACGCGCCGGTAAGTATCCTAAAATGAGGAATTGAAAGCCCTCTTCTTCTCTAATTTCAAAGGCGAAGCCAAATTGTATCCTAAAATGAGGAATTGAAAGACGCATATAACCTGAATTTGACAAACCTAATACAGCTAGGGTATCCTAAAATGAGGAATTGAAAGATAAAGGTAAAGTGCTTACTAGGAGCGATATTGAATATCGTATCCTAAAATGAGGAATTGAAAGATAAATTGTAGCTCTTCACTCATTTTCACTCACCTGCGTATCCTAAAATGAGGAATTGAAAGTATACCTCACCACCGCGCCGCGCCTCAAACCCTCCTCCAGTATCCTAAAATGAGGAATTGAAAGTTTGTTAGCGCCCCGCTTCTACGCATCTTCATGATCTGGGTATCCTAAAATGAGGAATTGAAAGTCTGGTATATTTAACCCTAACTGCATTAGAGCGGTTATGTATCCTAAAATGAGGAATTGAAAGCGGGGTAGATCATGGGTCCCGCGCGGTGCTTGTAGGCTGGTATCCTAAAATGAGGAATTGAAAGTCGCCTTCTCCCTTCCCACACCGGGAAGCATCGAAACAGTATCCTAAAATGAGGAATTGAAAGTCATACACGAACCTGGGTACTTTGTCAATGGTGTCGTATCCTAAAATGAGGAATTGAAAGCCCGGGGTAACCCCAACTATGGAATAGTCTGCGGGCCCGGTATCCTAAAATGAGGAATTGAAAGACGAAGACAACGTGGGTCTATATGGGGGTATGCCTGTCGTGTATCCTAAAATGAGGAATTGAAAGATAACTTCCGCATTGGCGAACACACTCTGGTACAGCTGTAGTATCCTAAAATGAGGAATTGAAAGCCACACGGCGCTGGCTACCGCCCGTCCCGCGGCCTCCTGGTATCCTAAAATGAGGAATTGAAAGAGAGGGTTGGATATCTCTTCGGGACCCTAATGGGGATGAGGTATCCTAAAATGAGGAATTGAAAGATTCACTACATGTGGCCACCTCAGCTTTTCGCGTATTCTAAACATTGGTTATGCAGGACCGCCTTCTACGGCTGCTGGGGTTGTTTCATAATCCT